>Ga0208951_1000004_pt1 | contig 115112 bp, 176 predicted proteins | sample GreLakmeMI27MSRF_FD_187702 | JGI IMG/M metagenome (GOLD analysis project Ga0208951, IMG submission 187702) | Freshwater lentic microbial communities from great Laurentian Lakes, MI, USA - Great Lakes metaG MI27MSRF (SPAdes) | ecosystem: Environmental > Aquatic > Freshwater > Lake | place...
GTTGGTTCAGGACTTGGTTCTGGGGTAGGCTGATTGGCTGCAGCGTTGGCTGCTGCTTGTGCAATAGCAGATTGAATTTCTCTTTGTAGTTGCTCGTCATAGTAACGCCATGCGTCATCAATTGCATTATTAACATTACTGATTGCTTGATTGTATGAACTAATAGCATTATTTTTATTTTGTAATGCCGCTACAACATTTAAACTTGCATTCTCAGACTCAGTTGTTTTATTAGTTAAGGTTTGATTGTAACCATTTAATATTGAAACCTCTTGGTTATAAATACTTAGTTTATTATTATATACAGCCTGCGCTGAGGCAGCTGCATCAGTTAACTCTTGGCTTGGAGCACTCCCTATAATAGTTTTTATAATTACATTATCAATAACGTACCAGTCATCATTTGCCCAAAAATATATCTCATGAATTTGTTTCCCAGGAAGCGCATCTAAAACCTCTTGATGAACATATCCTGGATAATTTGAATTAACATTGTCTTGAATTGTAAAGTTATATGTTGTTCCATCTGTATGTCTAACCATAGCAGTGGCATCCCCATTTTTTGCAAATACAGAAAATTTAACTTGAGTAACTGCTCCACCACTCCAATTGGAAACACGAAAAGCAAGTGTCTGGGTTGGTAATTTAAGATGTAGTGCTGGGGGGTTAACTAAATCATTACTTGGTGTTTGTTCGCTTCCATAAAAATATCCATCATTATTTGTTGAAGTTATACTTACTTCGGTACCAACAGAGTTTCCATTTGAGTCTATTGATCCAACTATAAATATACTAAGGGCACCTGCAGGCCAATTTTGTCTACCATTATTTATACTATTATTATTAAAATCTTCTGTTGTGATATCAGTCATTGAGCCAGACTGAGTTGATAAGTTTATGTTGGCTATATCAAGAGCATCTTGGGCATTATTTTTATTAGTTAGGGAAGTTGCAACTACTACTGTCTGTCCATCTACGGCTGATTGGGCTGATGCTTTTTCTTCTCCCGCCGTGGCTTTTAAGACAAGGGACGAATCATATGTGGCAGAGGTCTGAGTTTGTGTTTCTTTTGCAGATACTGCAATGGCATACTTATCTTCTGCTTCTTCAATTAGGGATATGAATTCATCTTTGTAGCCAAGGTCGTCAATGCTATTGTTAAGATCTTGGATTTCTTGGGCTGCCAAGCTTAGTGGGTCATCAGAATAGGCGGGTGACATAAAAAGCCATCCAAATGCAAGCATTATAGACGCTGTTATTCTAAATAATTTAACTTTTTTCAATGATAACCCCTACATAACAAATTTTGTTATGTAGCAATTATACCCTATTTAGGATTATCAGTTTTATAGAATCCGTTACCCTTAAACTGTATTCCAAACGAACTAAAGTGTCTGATCATGTCTGACTTACATTCAGAGCATTTATATCCTGGATCATTTTCTGAAATTGAGCGGCTTACTGAAAGAAGTGCATGTGCTTCATTTTCTGTACACCTGTATTCATATACTGGCATTATTTAAAAGTCCTATCTGATTCAACAATATCTTTGGTTATTACTCTATATCCATAAGCAATACTTGCTCTTGGCTCTGGAAGATCTATTTGATGGTAAACGCCAGAAGGAATTACAGCAACATCTCCTGGACTCAATACAAATTCTTGTATTGGTTTTATATTTCCTTCTAAATGTATTTTCCATTTTGTTAAACCGATGCATTGCCAAAAAATAGAATCCCATTGATCTCTATGTATTTCAACAGTACTATCGTTTCCAGCTAAATTTACGAATGCTGTGCCACCAATACATTGTTCATTATAAACAGCGTTAAAAAAATTTATTAAATTTTCTTGTATTTTAAAAACATTATTTGACACCCTGTGTGAAGATTGGATATAAAACCTATCTCTTATTAATGTTTTACCATATATCTCATCTTTACCTATATATGGCAGATTATTTAATCTGTTACTAATAATTTTAGACGAAGCGTCTATATTGTTAATAAACTCTGTCCATCCAGGAGTTTCTGAAAAAAGATCTTTAAAAACAACGGCTTCTCCCTTTTTTCTTGAGTCCTCTATTTGTTCTAAAACATACTTTATATTAATTTAAATCTCCTTTTAAAAAGCCTTTTAATGACTTGCTTAGGTCTCCTTCGGTAGCGAACCAAAGAGTATTACTTTTTTGCTTTTGATCTTGCTTTAGCGAGTGCTTGAAAATCTTTTACTTTTGTTTCTCCAAGATATCCCCATGCGTATCCGTCTGCAATCATCTTTTCATTTAACGATATGGCTGATCCATCCAAGAATACCCAACCCAATATACGGCCATATTTTTCTGACGAGTCCATTTTTTCTGTTTTAATTACAACAGATTTAGCAGACTCAATTTCGTGCTTTAAATAAGACTTTGCTTCTAAGCCCAAAGCCTTTTCAATTTTGTCTGTTGTGCGACTTTCTGGAGTATCTATACCAGCAAGCCTGACTCTTGAGCTAAATGAAATGTCAAACCCTAAATCTATTTCTACATCTATTGTATCCCCATCAACAACTTTGGTAACTTTTTTTACATAGTATTCAAACATTACTTTGCCACTGCTGACTTTCCGCCGCCGCCACTTGCTGGCTTTGATGGTGCTGCCTTTTTAGCAACTGGTTTACCTGTCTTTGGCTTTACTGCTTCTCCAAATGATGGGCGCCCAAATCCTACAATGAAAACTGGCTGGCTCTTGCGAAACTTTGAGCCATTCTTCTTTTTGTATGCACGATTTTTAAGGCATGCCTGTCCACCATTTCGTTGATCTCCCTTTTTATCTGGGCTAGTATTTCCTTCTGCAACATCAACTGTTCCATCTGAATTAACTGCAGTAACAATTCCTACATGAGAAATTCTATCAACACCATCGTTTGGAAAATCAAAATAGACTATGTCTCCAACTTCTGGGGTTGCTGTCTCTACTGGTTGCCACGCACCTGCCTTAATAAATGCTTGTGCGCCTGCTGGAGTATAAACTGTGTTAGGAATTTTTACCCCAGCCGTATTTGCACACCACATTATATAACTTCCGCACCATGGCTGAAAGTTAGACTTTGTAAATTTACCGTACTTTGTTTCGTTATCTTTTGGACCTTCAATATATCCAATTTCTGCAAGCGCTACTTCTGCTAGCCTTGCTGCTGATCCCTGTACTGATGCCATTTTAACTCCCCTAATTATTTTATGCCCGTCATGTGAGGGCAAGTTTTATCAATATTATATTATACCATTTTTATTTTAGCTGTAGTAGTGTCAGAATTGCTGTCATTTAATAATTTCTAGCACATCTTTTTCCATCATGGTTGCAGTTTCTTGGGCTCCGCCGCCTCTAAAAATAAAAGGCATATTGCTCATTTGAGATTGGAAATTAATATGGGTTATTGGAAATATAAATTCTCCTGGTTTAGATCCAGATGGGATTGAGCTTAAATAAATTGTACATTTGTTTTCATTAGCTATAGAAGATAGCTCCGCTAGCCTAGTTTTTATAAGTATTTTATTACAAGTAACAACATTTTTACCAGAGAAAAGACAGGATTTAATTAAGTTAAATGCTATTTCTGGATCACTTATGCATTCAACAACTACCTCAATAGACTTGCTATCAATAATCAAATCAGCCTGGTCTATAAAATTAACATTACAGTAGTCTTTTTTATTATCTACATTTTTTACAAAGACATACTCAACATTTACATGATTTTTTATTAAGTTGTAAAATGATTCGCCAACTAATCCAAACCCTGCAATTGCTATACTTATCATTTTGTATAAGCAAAGACTGATATTACATATCTTGTAGGGCCTTCTCCTACATCTTTTACTCCATGCATATAATCTTCTGTTCCAGGAAAAGTTATCATCGATCCAGCCTTTGGCCTAAATTCTAAATTATAATCTGGAAAAAATAATTCTCCATCTAAATAGTCATCATTTAAATAAATTACTATTGCTCTTTCTAAATTTTTTTTATATCCGTTGTCGTGATGTACTTTTAAATTTGAACCAGAATATTGCCTTTGTATAGTGTCTACCTCTGGTACCTTGTATTTCCCGTTAAAAAATAAATTTATTTTATTCCATATTGATACTTTTATATCATTATAGGTATCTGGGATTTCTAAAATTTTATCATCCCAAAAAATGTTTCTATTATTAATTTCATTTTTAAAATTATCGGAATCTTCTGAATTTTTTAAGAGAGCTTCTTTGCGTCTGTCCTTTAAGTATCTTAAGCTCCACATATCTTCATTAGCTGATTTACAAAAATCTTTAAGGAATTTTATTTCATCTGTAGATAAAAAATTTTCAATTAAAAATATATCTCTAAATGGATTTGATATATGTGTAAGATTGCTCATTTAAAATTATCCTTTAAAAACTTGTCTATCTTTTCATCATCATAGTCTTTTGGTATTTCGTAAAGATAGTTAGGTATTTCAAATTTATTTAAAAAATCTACCCATACTTTAGACATACATGAAAACATGTGAGGATCATTAGGGTCTTCGTGTCCAATAATTTTAACTGTAGACATGTCTGTACATAGCAATGCATTAACTATTGATGACCCTATAAGGCATACAATTTCTTTTGAACTTACATATAATTGATATTGCTCTATTGGATTCAGGTCTTCTGGATAACATATTTCATATCCAAGAGATTTCATATGTTCTTCAATTTGTTTTTCATTTGAAAAACCTCTTTCAAAATTTTTTCTGCTTATGTATATTCTTTTATCTGTAATAGGAATTTTGTATTGTTCAAAGAAACTTCTCATTTCTTCAATAGCTGTAAAATCTCGTGGCTCTGGTAATGTATAATACATGTGGTAATGATCGTACTCAATGTGCGCTGAATCAATATTTAATTCATTAGACCATAGCTGTTCGTGAGTAGAAAAAGCTCTTGTATAATAAACAGGCTTTTTGTCATAAAATACATACCCATGGTCAGCAGATATTTGATTAAAATCTTGTACTATATCCGATATGTTTAGACATATTGTATTTATTTTTAATACATCAATAAAAAATTTTAAATAGGAGGAGTTTTTATCTTTATTTTCTGTGTGCTGATCAGATAATCCAGAAAATAAACCTTCGTTTGTAATAAATTGATCTCCAATAAGAACCAGGGTGAAGTTTGGATCAATTTTTTTTAAATTAATTAGTCTTGGAATTAATTCCATAAACGCATGATACATCTTTGATGTATATTCAGTTACAAAAACTGATCCATCTATATCGTTTTCAATATCAGTATCATTAAATTTATTTATGACTGGGTGAATTTCATGAAATAACATTTCCCTAAAATCTGTCATTCTGTCCACAGTAGTTTCGTCTAATTTATAAAAAGTTTGTCCCAATGCATATTTACCAAAGTGTTTGTCTCCGTCCCATCTAGGTCTATGTGGAAATTCTTCTTTATAATTAACTGGTATTAGGTTACCGTCTTTATCTGCATTAAGTCTATCAGCTCCCCTAAGCTGTTCTGTTTTTTTATAAAAATCATATATTGGATTTTTTACCTTTGCAACTACCATATAATCATTTATAAGTATTTTTGATAAAATTCTTTTAGACATTATCTCTCCCATTTTTTCTGTGCCTTTGGCAGGAATTGAACCTGCGACAACCCGCTTAGAAGGCGGGTGCTCTGTCCGACTGAGCTACAAAGGCCAGTCAAGAGCATAGTCACTGCAAACTCCATAAACACTATCTGAATCTGTCCAGTCTGAAGGTACACGAGATAAGCATACCATTATAGATTGTGGTGTAACAGGCTGATCTGGATAAGTCCAAATAATATTATTACTTGTTAAAGTAAATTTATCTGATTGGTGCCAAAAGTATTTGAAGTCTGAATACTTTGTCTTAAACATATATAAAGACTCTATATTTTTGCAGTGAAACCATGCTTCTTTTGATATTTCTTTTATGAAATCTTCTGAAACTTCATATGTAGGTTCATCGTGGCCTAAAAATATTGTTTGTGATATTAGCCAGATATCTACTTCTACATTATACCCCATTGATATGGCTTCCTTCAAGTGCTCTGGTGAGTTTTCTTTTTCTATGTCGGGGCCCGTTGTGTTTCCTCTGTGAGATATTATTATCATATTTTTTTCACAATAACCTTATCTGAAGGTATGCTAGGAGTTTTAACGCACACTACGGAACAATCTGTAATAAAACTAACATCTGTTATTTCATAAGGATACAGTATAAATACATCACCTGAATTTAATTCTTGTCCATTTAATAACATCTGGCCGCTAATTAAAAGATTAATCTCAGTTGATTTTTCTTGGTAGTGCAGATCCCAAATTTCTCCAGATGGATGAGTCCTCCATGATACTTCAAAATCTTTTGATTGAAATGCCGCTTTTGGAAAATCTCCAATAAACCAGCCTTTCTCAGTATTATTAATATTAAATATTTTCATAAAGAGTACCCTTCCCAATCTATTGAACTAAATCCTGAGTCGGTAATAATATTAATTGCAATTGCTCTAGCTGTATCAGTTTCTAAAAGTTTATCATTAATTAGATATCTCGGCCCGCTTGTTATTCCCATTATAAGTAGGTCCCAGGGAACCCCTAGATCGCTTAAATGTTTTTCAGTCATATGTCTAGCAGACTCTTTTCTAGCTGTAGTTAAAATAATTTTATGACCCAGGGAGTCCCAGTGATTAAATTTTTCAATTACGCCATTTAGTAAGATAGGTTCATTTTTTACTATGTCTCCAAATCTGTGTGAGTGTTTTAAAATTGTTCCGTCTATGTCACAGAATATAGTTTTAGGTTTTGGAGTGTAATATTCTTTTGTTTTTGCTAAATAAGTCTCTACGTCATTTGGAGTCCCTAGAGATACGTAGGAATTTTCTGGCATTCTATAAGGAACTATAACCATATTTTCTTCAATTAAATAATTATAAGTTAAAGATATATAACATTCTTTAATATTTTTTTCCTTATATTCGGACAGTAATTTGTTTGCAGAAAAAACAAAATCATTTCCTTTGTTCCAATAATGTATCCCCGCTAAAGCGTCTGAGCTTATAGGATCTTTTTCTGCAATTCTTAATATTCTACCGTCTGATATTTCGGCAAAGCTGTGCTTTAAATTGCTAGAATTAAAAACTGCAACGCAACCGTGAAAATCATTTTTTATAAAATCTAAAAAATTTTTTGGATCCCATTTAGTTATCTGATCACAATTTGTTATTATTAGTGGCGTATCATTATCTATATACTCTTTAGCATAGAGTGCCGAGTCTGCGGCGCCATACTGTTCTGTATTTACTTGTATTTCAATTGAATCTGGTTTAAGATTTTTTAAAATAGAGCTAAGAGATTCGTTAAATTTAGGGTTATCATACTTTCTGGTTATAAATATATATTGACCCTTTAATCCTAAAGACTCAACAGAGTGTTCTATCAAAGTTTTGCCGTCGACTACAATAAGTGGCTTTGGTAAATCGCTACCAGAAAACCTTGTTCCAAGGCCCGCCATGGGAATAACTATGTTTAGTCCTTTATAAGTTCTTCTTCTTAATTCTTCATTCATTATTGTTTTCCAATACTATTGTTTTTTCTACAATTTGCTGTACGTATTCTGAAAAATGTTTTCTAACGCTGCCTTCTGGTCTATGGCCAAGGGCAGTCCATATTCTTTTGTATTCTATTATGTTAGAGAATGTTGTCGGGCAAACAACCAACTTTTCATATTCTTTTAAAACTGTAGGCAGAGGCACATGTTTGCCACAACATTTACATTCTTTAGCTTTTTCTTGATACGTACTCATATTATTGACATCCTGTCCATTGATTCTTTTAATTGTTGAGGCATTCTAGGTGCCCTAATCATATTTTGAGAGTATTCTTCCTCATCCTTATCTCTATCATTTAACATAGAGCTATAAGTATGTATATCTATCTCTGTGTTATTTTCAAATCTTGTTCTGCTTATCGCATTATATACTGATCCACATACTGCGTCTGCCAAGTCTTTTGATCCTTTTCTTGGATGGTCTACTCTATCTCTCATAATTTTTAGCTGAAGTAATTCATCTATAAGCAATGGTATTCTGGGACCAAGCAATCTTTCTTCTAATACAATCATAGCCATATCGTCATAATGTTTTTTAGCAACAGAAAGAATTTCTGTATTGATCCCGTACTGTTTTAGTTGCTGCATCATGTCATGAGAATTCCATCTATCAAATGTGCATACTCTAATTTTAAATCCCATAGTTCTTAAAGAAAGTATGTAGTCTCTTACTTCGGTAAAGTCTACAGATTTATCTGCTGTTGGAGTCCAGTATCTAACTGCATCTACCTCAACTATTGGCGCTGGCTGAGAGTACTCATTAGTTATTTTTACATTCACCCACTTTTGAACATGCGCTAAAGAAACAGCACAGTGGTCATGCTTTTGAGCTAAGTCTACGTGTATAAAATATTCTTTATCTGGGTCTGGGGCAAACCAGCTTTCAAATCTTCCAAAAGCATCTATGGCTATAGCTGTATTTCTAAAAGCCGATTCAATTTTTTCTCTTGATTTAAAAAATGCATCTATTGCTTCTGTTGGCATGCATGCAAATCTGCCGAGTGCGTCTGAAGGGTTTTTATAAAAAGAAACTTTAAAGTCATCAATTTTTCTTACTGGATTAACTTCCCATGTTGGCCTTTTTAAAGCGTACATTCTCGGATACTTATAAGAAATTATGTGATCTTCTTCCCATTCTATATCAAACTCGTTGCCAATTGTTGCGTCTGGAAGATCTTCGTCTAACTTAAAATGATGCGTTCTAACAATAACTTCTTTTTCCGCCACAACATCTTCATATCTTTGCTGTATATAATCATTTTTATATCTAGGAAAAGAAAGCAATATAACTTTACCAAAGTCTGGGAATCTTGAATCTACTGAAGCTCTATACATGTCATAAATGGCGCTTCCTGTTTTTGCCTGCTCGTGCCCAGTAGTATTCTCTGTAGCAAATCCAGATATCTCATCAAGAACAACAACAAGGACGTTGTATCCTTCAAATGCTTCTCTTTCTGAGTGTCCAGAGTATACTGTTATTGCTTTATCAAATTTAATCTCGGATGCTTTGGATTCATATTTGCCAGTAAACCAGGGTGATCTATCCACCCTTGTTTTAAATCCCTTAAAAAAAACATTTTGTGCCTGCTGAGAGTTGATTGCAATATTAATAATATCAATTGAATCTCCAGAAGGCTTCCCATAATATGTTGCTGGATCTTTTAAGCATAATAGTAAATATACTATATAAGAAACTGCAATAGTAGAACAGTAGTCTTTCCCTGATCCTTTCCCTAACTGAGCAACAACCTCGTTGGCTGTCTGCTTAAACATTCTCTTGCCTTCTTCTTCTCCAAAAAGCTTAATAAGTGTGGACTCTTTATATATCTGTGAGCTTTTTTCAATTAAAGTATATTGATATTCTGAAAGAGGTGGTAAACCTAAATATTCTGGGCTCTGAACAAATGTTCTTAGGTCTACTGGCTTTTCTTCAAACTCTTCACCATCTAATATATCAATTAGATCATTAAAATCAAAGTCCATCAGGCTGGTGTCCTTACTTTTTTATAAATATGATTGCTATATGAATACCTTAATTTAGAAATTAATGGCTTAACTCCATGAAAACATAGTGGTCCAGAGCTGTGTATCAATAAATCACCAGGTTTTGGAGTATGAGTAATACCTTGTGTTGGATAATATATTTCTCCGCCTTCAAAAGAATTAAAATAAACTACTGTGCCATAAATAGAAAGATCATTTTCTTTGTATGGTGTGCCTTCAACATATGAAGATGCAATTTTTTCTATTTTAGAAAAATCATGCACATCGGCATGAGGATCCCAATAAGTTCCTTTGCTTAAAACCGTTGCCACAGAAGATTCTCCTAAAAACATACCCTCTGGTACTATATTTAAAATTTTGTTTCTAATTAAATCAATTTGTTTTATAGGAATTGTTTTTAAAATATTTTTACCAGGCCACCAAGGCTGCAAATTCTTGCTTGGCATTCTGTTTATTATTTCTGTAATTTCATTACACTGATTATTAGATACAAAGTTTTCATATAAGTAAATCTCTTCACCAATTTTTTTAAATTGATCAAACATTAAACTACCTCTTCTGCATCAATTATAATTGATTCAACTATTCCAGTAATTTGAGATAAACGCTTTGCAACTTCCATTTTGCATTTTGGGCATGTCGAGGTAACTTCTTTTAATATTTTTACTAAGACCTCTTGCTTGCGTTCTGCTTCTGCAACTTGGGAAGCCAGCTCATTATTTTCTAAAACACCGACATCTTGAAGCATTCCTATTCTTTTGCCCTCAATGTCTGCTATAAGCTTTAATGCTCCCGCCTTAACATTTAGTTGGCCAGACTGATCTGCGTCCTCTACGGTCTTCCAGGCCTCTTTAATGAGCATTGCATAATGTTGATCTGCGCCCGATATAGCTTCTTTGGCACGGTCTCTAAGACTGCTATCATTGTGGACTACAGACTTCCACTCATCAATAAACTCAACGACCTCTTTACGAGAGAATCCAGTAATTGTTGCAATCTGGGTAGCACTGTTACCCTTAAGTAGTTCTTCAACTACCTTGTTCATTCTATCAAAATGCTGTGCTAGTTCTATTTCAACCATAGTTTTATTATACTTCTAGTTGACTGCAATAGCAAGTTTCTTGGCAATTTTAAGTAAGATTAAATAACCAATCATATCGTCAATATCATTATCTCCTGCAAATCCTGAGCCATTTTTGATCCTATTAATCTTATCATCAATTCTGATCTTAATTTGCTCTTGATTATCCGCCTGAGAAAATATACGAATAGGAGACAATGCTGAATCACCATATGAAATATTTTTATTAATTAACATTTCTGCAATATCAAGACACTCTCTAATTATCTTGTGTCCAGAAGGTGCATCAGTTGCAATTAATTGCAAATCTGTTACCCAGGACTGATAGCTATCTTTATTAGGATAATCTGTTCCCGCCATTATTCCATCTCCTTATATAATTGTTTAAGACCTTTCAATGTTCCTATGTCCATGTACTTTCCGCCTGTCCTTGCGGCCCTGACATCTAAATTCATATCAATCCATTCTTGTATTTGTTTCCCTGGATGCTCTAAATCTACATCTATGTATCTTATCAAATTTTTGCGGAATAGCATAGTGCCCCACATATGTGGATATTCACAGCTATATGTTTTATCCATAGAAGAAAGAACTTTATCTCCAGACAATAATACCTGGCCAACCCTTCCCCTAAGATCTTCACTGCAATCCCATGTTCCAAGCACAAGGTCGCCAGGAGTGTTAGTCATTTCTCTATAAATATTTTTTTTAGATCCATGTATATAAGTGTCTGGCATTCCAATTAAAACGGTATCGTTGTAATCTCCAACCATAAATTTTACTGCGTCTGACATAGTAGATGGCTCACGAACAATTAACTTAATGTTCATATCCATATTCTGAATAATTGGAACCCATTCTGCTCTAGTGGAAACTCTAACTTCATCACAAACTTCCAGCATTTGTTCCACGTGCCACTGCAAAAGTGATCTCTCATCAGAAATTGGCAAACAAAATTTAGGTATGCCGCCTACTCGTGAAGCTTTCCCTGATGCAGGTAAAATTCCTATTGTTGACATTATTTCTCCCACTCATGCGGATTGAATCCATTAGGATATGACTCATTAACCATTGGATCTTTTTTCCATGCAATCCATCCATCTTCTCTATCATCCCCCCAATATAAATGAACTACATCTTTATCAAGTAGGCGCCTAGCCTCTTCGCCATTTAATATCTTCACATTATTATTTTTTAACCAGCCCATTTCCATTAGCTCTGGTGCCCAGTCATTTAAATGCTTTTGATAAGGCTCAACGCCAAGCTCTTTGTAGATAGCGTCAGTAAACATCTGAACGTCTGTATAGTAATGTACCATATGGTTATGCTTTATGATACCGCTTGAACATCTTTCAACACATAGATCAATTGCTGCCTTCATTATTGGGCTCCCAGCCTTTGCAGCAATTACTTGCGTAGCAAGCCATGGGGTATCTTTTTCTATATCTAAAAGCACGTCATTGTCTTCGCTTAGCCAATCTGAGATTGGTGACTTGCAGTGTGTATCCATATCTGCATATACTCCACCATTAATATAAAGAATTGCAAATCTCCATAGACCAGCTTTCATGACTCCTAAAGGCAAATTAATATATGTATTATATACCTCTTCAGAAAAATTTTCTTTAAAAAAAGCTTTTCTATCTGGACCACTCATGTATCCGTGTTTCCAGTCTGGATTATTATGCTTCCAAGTATTTATACTGTCTTTTGCATAAGATGGCAAATCTTCATATGATGTTTCATAAGTTTGCCAAATAATTTTTTCAATGCTCATCTTTTTTTAATTAATCCAAACTGCTCTAGGTATCTCTGTATAGTCATAGCAGATACTTGACACTCTTTACCTATCTCTGTTACTGTTTTCTTTTGAACTACATATCTTCTATATAGCCATTCTTTACTTTGATATAGTTTCATCGCTCCGTCAAAACCTTATTTGCATAGTGTGCAATTCCAAATGAATCTGCCACATCAAAATCATCTAAAGAAAGTCCATATTTATTATTAAAATAATCTACAGTCCTTTGCTTACGCATATTTCTTATTTTATTTTTATACCACGAGTCTGCGTATCCTGGATTAATTAATCTTATAGCAGCCTTTTCTTCTTTTGTTGGGTTCTTGTTTCCAATATACGCTTGCCAAGATGTTGGAGATATGGTGATGACACTAGCACCAGTAGACATAAGCTCAGCAATAACAACACCGTATACATAAGATAATTTTATCACAGCATCAGGTGATCTGACAAGGATAGCTCCTTCTACGACAATGTAATCTGATTTTAGTTCATCAAGCATAAGAGACATTTTCTTTTTAGCGTCATATATTTTTTCATATATGTCCATTCCTTCAAGATCCACCTTGCCCCATTTAATTGGATTATTATTTTCCATTAAACAAAAGGCAATTGAATTTGTTGAAGCATCTATTCCTAAAACTCTATTTGCCTGAGTCTTAACTAAACTAGCTAATTTCATCTATCATTCCTAGCAATTTAGACCTAGCAGAATTGCTATTTTTTTTCTCACAGGATGAACACTTATTGCCCTGATTGTATCTGCTTAATTGGACTCCGCATTTACAAGCCCTGAAAGCGCCATTTCGTATAGACTTTTTTTCATAGTACTTCTCCATTATTCTTCTGTTAGTTGCAACTCTGCAGCACTCATCAGTGCAATATTTTTGATTATGAGTCTTGGCCTCAAAATCTTTTGAACATTCTTTATTATAACATATCATAATGATGGTACCTTAAATAACTCAATCTGTACTTCTCCTACTGGTGTTTCTTTACTGTAGCATTCTTTTTTAACTGGGCAATATGTACATGGCATTTTAGACTTAGTTGATCCAGCAGGACGCATCGGAAGCCCGCCCTCTTTAAAGTTATCCCATACCTCTTGCATCCATAAAAATGTGTCTTCAATTATTTTTTTATTTTTATCATTCATTGCCACTGGAATAACAAGTATCTCCTGAGTGTTTTTATTTTCATAAAGGAAAAACCCTTCCTTAGCATTTTTAAGCTTCATGTAAGTAAGCAACTGCAGCATATGGTTTGGTGAAGATTTCATTTCCGCCTGCCTTGTATCCCAAACTTCTTGCTTTGCAGTTTTAATCTCTCCAACAACTGTTTCGCCATCATACTCCATAATCAAATCAATAAATCCTCTAATAGGAGGGTATTCATTAATAATCTCTTCTTCTTCAGATCTAAACTCTGGCATAGTGGCAATAAGCTTTTGTAATCTTTCGTGGGCTTGGGTTCCTTGAGCCATATTAGCAACGGCAACCGCATCGTTGTTGTCAATAAACATTGCACCGCTGAAAGCCATATACCAATATCTTGGGCAGGTTCCGTGACCATAGCCAAGTGAACTAGGACTAAATGACTTTTTAGTCATGTCTCCGTCTGCACGCTTTGTATTTCTATACGACTCATCAAGAAGATCTGCAAACTTTTCTGGGTCAAAAAATTTCCCAGTATGCTTTTTAAACTTTAGGTTTTTTACTATATCTCTACCCATTAGCAAACCTAAAGACTAACTCTGCACCGAGCCATATCCCAACAATCCCCATTACTGCAGGAAAATATGGAGGAGCTGGAACTGGTAATTTAAAAATTGCAAATATTCCGCCTAAAATTGCACCAGTAAGTGTTGAAAGGAATATATCTTTTACCATTATGAATTATACCTAACGACATACTTAAGTGCATCCACAAGCTTGTCTATGGACTCCTTTAAAGAATAGTATACATTTTTTTTATTATTGTTTTCTGTACCAGCTTTGTCTTTTGCAATTGTAGAATAATAAGAAGCAAGCACCGCAAACTTTGTTGACATTGCTTGAAGTTCCATTATAAGCATAGGAGATTTAGCAGAAGGGACATCTGGATTCATTAATAGCTTTACAACAATTGCAAGCGCTTTATCTAAGTGTTCATCCTTCATAAATTTATGAAGGTCATTAAACTCTGTTATATCACTGATTAACTCTAAAGTATTTTTATCGCTCATTGCTCTTCTCCCAAAACTGAATCAGCTCCTCTAGGACTGCCCACTCTATAATTCCAAGACGGACCTTGGAATCTTTACCTATAATAATTTTTAATGCTGGGTGCATGTCTCTATTTACTTTAAATGTGTCTGTACATATTTTTGCCCAGCTATCTTTGCTTAAATTAAATGACGAGCCCGCTTCTTTATAATCAACAAGGAAGTTTTTCCATTGGGCATCACCCTTTTGATAATCTCCCCTACCACTATTTTTTTGAGCCTTAGCGCCATCACGTTTTACTTCTGATCTCTCTGACATTAAAAAGACTTGCCGTCTATTTCTATTACTTCTTTTACGAAGAACGGTATGGCGTGGTTATTTGATTCTTGATATTTAAATGTTTGTCTTCTATCAAAAGCGTGCTCTTCTGGCATAATTAAGTTTCTAAAATGAATTCCAGAAGCTTCTTCTGCTGCAACTCTATTTTCTTCAATAACATCCCAAATTTCTTTACCATATTTATTTAATCCCTCGTTATACTCTTTGCTTCCAGGGTAGTTCCAGGTTAGGAAATGCCTCATAAAGTACTTATAATTTTTAGAAAGAGGTAGTGCTGCATGAAAAAATGGACTAAAAGAAGGAAAAACAGTTACATCTCCAGCAGCTGGCTTATAATTTATAACAGTATTAACATATTGATTTAAGAATGAAACTGCGCCACCCTCATAATCATCATTTAAATAAACTGTTGTAGTTATTGTTGGCTTGCCACCAGGCATTTTAGATTCAGAACCCTTATTGTCATTGTGATAACCAATAGCGTAATTTCTATTTGTTTCACTATTATGTTTTAATGCATCTATTGCCGTGGGCATCCATTGATCTTCTTCCGTTCTTGCTGTTGATTCTACATTCCAATTATTAATATATTCAGGGAATACTTTATCCATAGAATTAATTATTTCTTTTTGTTTTTCTGACATAATTTCAGTGTTACACCAATCTTTTATGTAGTCGTTTTCTATTTCAAAGATTTTTTGGTTTACCATATTATAAATTTCTAGCTGTTTATCAAAAACTGGAACCTGTTCAATGGATAAAAAATTGTCTATATCCGTGCCTTCAATTAAACACTTGTCCGATATTGAACCCACACTAGATAATTCTGTCTTTATGCCAAAATCGTACCACTTTTTCCACGGACCCATAACTAAGTTTGTATACTCTGGCTTTTCAGATTTTTTTACAGAATCTAATATCTCTGATATATTTGGAAAAACATTTTTATATACCATTACGTATGGCATTATTTGTTTTTTATTAAACTCACTCATTTTTTACCCCTTATTATAATAGTTTTAATTAATTTGATACGAATTGTAATGACCATCTTTACATACCCAGGTTAGCAATAGATTCTCAGAATCCCACATTCCTCCATCAACATCTAAGTTGCACTTAGAGCACGGCCTAATGCCATCAATTTTTTCTTCAGATAAATTTTGTACAGTCTTAGCGGTGTTGTTATTTAAAAATTCATTAAGATTTGGCATCTATCTCCTTAATTAATTTATTTACCACTTCTTTATTATCTCTTAAATATGAGACTGCTTTAGCACGACCCTGGAAACGTTCACTACCAATAGTATACCAAGCTCCTCCTTTTTCTACAACGCCGAACATCTCTGCAACATCTAAGGTTTCTCCAACTGCATCAACCCCAATGTGATCACCCTGATAATAAAAATCATACTGTCCAGATAAATTGGGAGGCCCTAGTTTATTGTAGTCTATAATCCAGTTGACTGGCCTTCCGACTCTTTGTTCAATTATTTTGTCTCCAACCTTTATCCCAGATTTAATTGCATTAGCTTCAGCTTCTGAAGACCATAACTTAATAACGGTAGAAGAAAAAAATTTAACAGCCATACCTCCTGTAGGTATATGCGATGCGTGCATAGATCCAAACTGGTTTCTTTGCTGTGAGATAAGAACAAGCAATGTATTTTTATTTGCATAGTTCAACATCTTAACGGCATGAGTCATGTCTTTTGCCTCGGCACCAATTTGCTTTGTATCTTGCAAATCCTTCATTTCATTTCCGTCTTTTTCAAAATATATGGCTGGGAGAAGTGCGGATATAGAGTCAACAACAATTACATCAACTCCAGCATCCATAAGTTTGGTGGCAACATCGACCATATCATTAACTGTTTTAACCTTAGAGTGAATTAATGATTCTGAATCTACACCCAATGATTCTGCCCATGACTGATCATAGGAATCTTCCGCATCAATCCAAGCGCAACTTTTCCCGTCTTGTTGAGCAATCGCAATTATTTGTAAGCAAAATGAAGACTTTCCAGCAGATTTATTACCCCAGACAAGTGTCTGTCTCCCATACCCAAGGCCACCCCTTAAAGCCATGTTTAATCCAATGCTGGGTGTTTTTTGTTTATCGACTACAATATTCTGTGCAGATTGTACTCGTGCTCTTGTTTTTGGATCTAGCTTTGCCAATATGCTGTCAATATCTATTTTCATTTAAACCTTTTCTTTGTATTAGTATACCATTAAAATAAATTGCCGTGAAGTGGTAGTCTATTTAAATTTACTTCCATTTTTTTAAATAGCTGTTCATCTAGACTAGTGTTTATTAAACCGCCATTCATCATTGCCGCATATAAATCTAAAAGCCTAATAATAACATCAACCATCTCTTCTACAATATTTTCAGAACCTTTATTTTTTCTAATTGCTTCTAAAACTTCTGTAATTTCAGAATGAACTAGCGCAAGTTTATTACCGATCTTGTCGTGGTTTATTGGCCCTTTCCAAAATCCTTTTTCTATAGCCGTTTCATGAAGAAGTGCAGCTAATGCATCTAACCCATTGTCCGTAACCATTGATATTCCATATTCATTATTACTCATTTGAATTATTTTTATCCTTTAATTTAAATACAAAGTTTTCTTTATCTGAGTCATATTCTACTTCTAGTTCTTTATCTTCGTTTGCTGAATCTAAGAATGTTAGTAGAGGAACATTTACTTCTTTAACTGTTTCCATTATTGCAACTAGAACTTTACTTAAGCTCATATCCTTAAATAGCTCTTCTGGTGTTTTTTCTGTCATTTTATTTCCTTTACATTTAATGTGCCATCATCTAGTTTAGCTAGCACAACCTTACATTTCATACCTTCACGCATTTTTGCAAGTGACATCTTATACATTGTCGGGAATGCAATAACTCGTGTCAATTCCTTTTCACTGTTAGATAATACTATATGGCTCATCATTTTTCCAGCCTTAGTTTTATAAGGAGTAAAGTTAACAACCATGTATTCATCTTCTTCTAAATCATATTCTTTTCTGTAAAGATAGTCAACAAATAAGTCTGGTGCATTTGGATTAATATCTTTTACATTCACATAACGAGCAATTCTATTGTCTCCGACCAAAATAAAATACATTTGGTTAGGCTCAATCTGAGTATCTTCGTGGTGAAATAGCCCTACTGTTCCGCTTTCATCTACCAGCTCAACTCTAGCCCAACCAGTTCCTCGCTTAATACTCTTTACCATTCCGAACACAACAAATGATCCAAGGTCGTCAAAGTCGTCAATTGGTCTTGCCTGAGCTTTAATTCTTGGAGGGATTCCTTCTAAATTAAAAGTAGGTATTCCTAAATATTCATAGTAACTATCTTTTTCATTACCGACTCTAGGGTTATCGGTAAAAGCAGCACCGCCAATTGCATTTAATGCAGCAATTGCTCTGCTATTAATTCCGCTTCCTTTTTTAGAAGCCTTGTCAATAAAATCTGAGTAGTCTGCAAACGGTCTTTTATCTATTATCTTATTAGCAATACTATCTGAAATAAATTTGATTTCAGCCAAACCAAATATAATTGAATTATCTTTTAATGAAAAGTATATGTCTGATTCATTTACATGTGGCAACTTAATTTTAAGTCCTAGGCGTTTAGCCTCGATTAGATATTCCGTTCTCGCATCTTTGTCATTTTCGTTTTTAAGAATTGAAAACATGAACTCAAGAGGATAATAGGACTTAAGCCAAGCAGTATAATAACTAAGCATAGAGTAAGCAACAGCATGGGAGCGGTTGAAAGAATAACCAGCATGAGCCTCAAAGTCATGCCAAAGTTGCTCTGCTTTTTTCTTAGTAATTTGTTTTGAAGCCCCAGTAACAAACTGATCTTTGAATTGGTCAAATTCTTTTGCATCTTTTTTCTTTCCAATAATCTTGCGGACCTTATCAGCCTCTGACCAAGACATACCACCTAGGTATACACAGGCTTGCATAACCTGCTCCTGATATATAATAACACCATATGTATTCTCAGTAAACTCTTTCATAATAACATGGCTATAATCGACTGCTTCTTTACCGTGCTTACGGTTAATGTATGCCGCACCTACTGTATTCATTGCTCCTGGACGCACTAAAGCATTTGATGCAACTAGGTCTTCAAACTTATCTACACCCATCTTCATTAAAAGATTTGTGTACGGAGTTGCTTCCGCCTGAAAGACACCCTTTGTATAACCTTCGCTTAACATCTTATAAACTTTAGGATCATCCATGGTTAGCTCAGAAAGGTTAATATCTTTTCCAGATCTTTCCTTAATGGATTGAAGTGTATCTGAGATTACTGATAAAGTCTTAAGACCTAGCGCATCTAGTTTAATAAGACCTATATCAGCAACCGTATCCATGTCGTATGCGACGACTGGAATTCTTCCAGATACTTTATCCTGCGAATCTTCACGAGACTCAATTGGTGCATAATTTCTTAAATCATCTTTTGCCACAACAACACCTGCAGCATGCACGCCTACGGACCTAATTCTTCCACGAAGTTTATCCGCCAACCATTGTACTTCTGGATACTTACCTCTAAATTCTTTAGTGTTTGGAGAACTCAAAAAGTCTTCGAAGGTGTCTACAGTTTTTAGTGCACGGTTTACTTCTTGAAGGGGAACCATGAATACACGAGCAGCATCACGAACAACACCCTTATCTTTAAAATAAGTATAAGTTGAAATTGAAGCTACGTGCTTAAACTTTTTCTTTAGATATTCTTTAACTTCTTTTCTGCGACGGTCTTCAAAGTCTGTATCAATATCTGGGAAGTCATTTCGCTCTGGATTAATAAATCGAAAGAAAAGAAGGTCATATTTAATTGGATCAACATCTGTAATTCCTAATGAATAACAAACTAAAGATCCAGCAGCCGAGCCACGGCCTGGACCAACCTTAATATTATTTTCTTTAGCCCAATTAATCATATCCGCAATAACCAAGAAATACGAAGCAAAGTTCTTTGAGGCAATTACTGACAACTCTTCTTCAACACGGGCTAGATAGACATCATCTGAAGCCTTCTGAAGCCTTTCTAAGCCCCGATAAGCCAACTCCCTAAGCTTCTCATCGGCATCTGTCTTTGGGACGGGCAGAAGGTCTAGGCCCTGATTAAAATCATACTCACCGATTTTATTAGCAATCTCCATAGTATTTTCATATATATCAGTTCTGCTAATTCCAGCCTTATTAAAGTCAGATTCAATTTCTGAGCGTGTCTGAATAAATAAATTCATATCTTGAAATGATATTCTACGATCTGGATAAAGATAATTAAATCTATCTAACATATTCTTCATATTGCGAGACATATCAAAGTCTGCATCTTTATCAAACTTAGGAGATGTGGATAGAATAAGTAATGCCTCTTCTAGTATTCTATCTTCTTCTTTAGCAAAGTGGGCATCTCCTGTTGCCACCGCTTTAATTTTAAGCTTATCTGCTAATTCTAAAAGGGCAGAGTTGATCTCCATAGGGTTATGTGATTGCACTTCCACGTAAAAATCTTGTCCGAAAGTTTGTTTAAAGCCCTTGAGAAGAAGTTCTGCTTCCTCCATGTTACCTTTATCGATAGCCTTACTAATGAGTCCATTAAGACATCCGCTGAGAACGATAATACCTTCGCTATAATCATTTAAAACCTCCCTGTCAATACGTGGCTTATGATAAAAGCCTTCGTTCCATGCAAGTTCCTGCAAGGTGTTTATATTCTCTAAGCCCTTTTTATTTTTAGCTAAAAGAATAATATGGTTGTATGCCTGAATAGACTTATCTGTTTTAGATGATCTATCAAATCTATCTGTTGGCGATATATATGCCTCTACGCCAAGTATCGGCTTTATGCCTAATTCTTTTGCAGCAATTTGCATATCACGATGAGAAGATAATGTTCCATGATCTGTAATTGCAATTGCAGTTTGTCCAGCATCTAAAGCAGCTTGGCATAATTCTTTAGGCGAATTCAATCCATCCATTAATGAATAATATGAATGAACGTGTAAGTGTGTAAAGCTCATTTATTTCCGCCGTTTCTTGTTGTGTGCCGAAGGTGGGATTCGAACCCACGCTGTATAGATTTTAAGTCTACCGCCTCTACCGCTGGGCTACTCTGGCATAAGGGAGCAGATTGCTCTGCTCCCTGCCAAATTATAACCAGTCTAAGCTGCTGTTTGTAGCAGTATCAGATTGTTCTTGTCCGCCTTCACCATTAAAGAAAGCTTCTTGTTCTGTGTATGGCATGTCACGAATAGCAGTTTCTTCAAGCTTGTATAGCTCTAGTGATGATGAATCAAAATCTGTTTCATCCTTACCTAAAGGAATAATTGTATAGCTTGTATCCGTCTTTGTTCCAGAACGTTTAATGCGCCACATGAGATTTGTAATACTACCCATTTCTCCAGCGTATTCAATTAAAGTTGGTGTTACTGTTTTTCCACTTGAACCCTGTGAAAGGATTCCAACATATGGATCCTCTTTACCGTCGTCAACAAGGACGTTAATGTAAAGTCGTGAACGACCTTTCCACCCTGCCTTATAATCTTTTCGGTGTTGTTCGCAGCCATAGCACTTTCCTTGATCTTCCATTGAACATAAAGCCTTACGGCGATAGTCTTTTGGATTTGTGTGCTCTACTGCAATAAAGCCAAGCCCGTGCTTTTCGTTGTAGCTTGGTGAATCTGGATCAAGCTCTTGTAGAAAACGAATCTTTACGCTTTCTGTATCTTCTAGCTTTACCCAACGTGCCTTTGTTGTGTCGCCACCTGATGACTGTGGCTTGTCCATTACTTTGTTTAGGTCTTTTAATCCCTTTACGATACCCATTTATATCCTCTTTTCATATAGTTGACAGTATATATCTGCCTGTATTGCTATTATATCATGGGTTCCAAGATCGATATTCGATGTCGGAAACTGCATTTTTAATACAAGCCTTTATCTCATCTGGTGACATATCGCCTGCATCTTTTGCTGCATGTGGATATATCTTACCATATTCATAAGAAGCCCACAAGATGTCTTTGTTCTTTAATTTATTAGCAATGCTTATACCTAGAGCCCTGCCTGCTTCATCTGCATCTGTCATTATAGTTATTCTATTAAAATATCTATTTAATAAATGTTGTTGTTCGTTTGATATAAAACCACCAAGCGTAGCAACTACATTTGGGAATCCAGCTTCATGTACACGTATAGCATCAAAGCTGGACTCAACAACAATTACATGGTCGCCAATCTTTTTTGCACGGTGCACATTAAATATTGTTTTGCTCTTAGGAAGATTTGTACTATTTTTAAATGACTTACCTTCAATTGATCTACCGACAATTCCTATTGGAGTTCCATCTGGGCTATGAACTGGAACAGTTACCATGTTTTGCTTAGGTGAATATCCTAAAGAAAAGTATGTCATCTCTGTTAGATTAATTCCTCTTGACTTTAAATAGTCTTGAGCGTCTTTGCTTTTAACTAAACCATTATATAGATCCTTAAGCGTTTCTTCTGAAAACTCTATAAAGTCTGGCTTGTCTTCTAGTATCTCCGATATTAGTTCATCAAAATTATTTAATGACTCAGTTTCTTTTGTGGCAATAAATCTCATAGCTTCAAAATCATTCTTGTGCAATACTCTTTTTACTAATTCAATCAGGTTACCAGCCTCTCCGCATGAAGGATTAAAACAAATAAAGGCACCCTTGTCCCTACTTACACTAAAACTAGACGTGTGTCTATTGGAATGAAAAGGACAATAGCACAAAAAGTCATTAGACGTTTCTCCAACAATGTCAAGGCCAAGTGATTTTAGTATGGATTTGATATGGTTGGGCGCATATTGCGTGAGATTAGCTTTCCCTGAGAGATTCCCTCTGATAGCCATGCCTTCTTCTTTCCTACATAAACTCCATGCAAGGTCATTAAGAACTTCCATGTTTCTCCTGTGAATTCTACTGCAAACGCTGGGTCTATGTCAAGTACTCTTGCGTAGCCCTTGTCTCTCATTTGATGAGTAAGCATGCTTTCGTATTGATGTTTAATTTTAATAATTTCTGAATCATCTAAAAACTCTACATTTATTTGAAATCTACTAATTTTTTTGTGCGTCATTTTGGAAAGGATTTTCATAAATCTCTTTGATGATACCTCTATTGATATCCCAATCTAAGAACACGCTAAAGTCTTGTCCGTGTCTATTCTTTCTGCTAACAACCTCAATCATATTTGTATTCGTATACTTATGAATTGCTATTGCCATATCGGCATCATACTCAATAGCTTTGGACCACGCAACCTGAGATAGCATTGGAGGGGCATCTTGATCGGTTATGTCATCCATAGTTGCCGCCGTAATATCAATTACTGGAATACCGTTTGTCATTGCAAGCATTTTAAACTCACGTGAAATATTCATATTTCTTTCTGTAGCACCAGAGCTTCGCTTTGTATCAGAAAAAAGCTGGTGGTAGTCAAGAATAACTAGATCTGGTTTGTGTTGGTCTATCTTTGCCTGTACCGTATTTGCACTAACATCTGACATTCCCTCGCTTGAAACCAATACGAATCCATTTTTGTTTTCAAACTTTTTAGAACCCCAGGTACGCAGGTCATCTATGTTTACATCTCCCTTTGCAAAGTCGCTTGCACGAAATAATCCAGATCCCATCATTGTATAGATACGGTTACGCATATCTTCTGGTGACATTTCAAGGGAAACAATCATTGGCTTAAAGCCTTGCTCCCACGCCTTGCATGCTAGGTAGGAAGTAAACCATGTCTTACCACGTCCTGGCCAACCAATAGCAACAATCAAATGACCTGGTGCCATTCCAGTTGGATACGCCTTATCAATAGCATCAAATCCAGTAAGAATTCCTGGGCTACCGCCCATTGCAGCAGATCTTTCTTTAACTGAAGTAAAGTGTGCTGTTGCAGATTCTAAATCTGTTACATCTAAATCTCTTACATTATTTGTAAACTTTGAAAGCTGAGATAACTTTGACTGCATATCTGCAATTACTCTGCCAGCAGAATCTTCTTTAAGGGCTGAGCCAGACTGAATAATAATACTCTTAAGTTTATTAGTTAAGAATTCATTCTTTAACTTGTCTAAGTAATATCCAGTCTCTGCTTTTGTTGCTACTGGCTCAAAGTCTTTAAACTTTTCTACTAGGATACCAGCCTCTGGCACTGCCTTAAACTTATAATAATATAGCTTTAATGATTCCCAAATGTCTCTATGTGAGGTAAATATTTCATCTACGTTATCGGCAAGTAGTGTACTGATGTCTTTATTTTTACATACTGCGGAAATGACTTCTGCTTCTGTATTCATTACTCACCGCCTTCAACTAACTTCTTCGTTGCCTTTAGTAGCATACGACGATTTTCTACATCCTTATCCATTGCAACTTTAAGATAATCTATCTTGTCAAAGTTGTAAAAGAAAAAGTTTAATGGGTGCCCAGACTTACTTGTTTTAAAATAGTAGGAAAGCAGATCTTTTGCATGTTCAAAGCCTACGCTATCTATTACATCCTGCATAGCCCACTTTTCTCTAAACTTATTTAGCTTTGGCTTTTTACCATACTTAGATAAATATAGAGATTCGTATAGGCCAATTAAAACATAAGGTTCTTTTTCACTTGCCACGTGTCTTCAACTCTTCTTCAACTTCACGAGTCTTTTCAATAAGCTTATCTTCTACAAATTTATAGACACGTTCTGTTGCAGCCTCAACGCCTTCGCCTTGACGAACTGAATCTTCTATTCCAATGCCGATCTTAATGCTTTCGTAATTGCCAAGGTTGCGAGTAAACGATAGGTCTACTTTAACTCTAGTGTCTGACATTATTCCGCCTTCCATACAGGGACAAACTTTCCTTCTTCGGTCTTAGTATACAATATTAAGTTGTGTTTGAGAAGTGCCAGTATCTCAGCCCTTGACGGAACCTTTGATGAATGGCCAACCTCTAAGATAAACTCATGTAGATCTAATATATCCTTATGGCTAAACATAAACTTAGACCATGAACTATCTGGGTTTCCAATTGGATATATTCTTTTAGGGGATTTAATCTTTCCCTCTAAAATATAATCTTCAATTGTTACCTTATGCTTATTTAAAAGTGCTGATACATCTTTAATTGAATAAGCATTTTCCATATTCTTTTCTACTAATGTGTACGAGTATAACATTCTTTTTTTATCTTCATACGACCAGGCTATCAATTCATCTTTTGCTCTTGATGATTTTAATACCTTATGGATCTTCCCGTTTAAGAAGAAATAAAGAAACTTTTTGCGTGCTTTTGATCTTTTTTGTCTAGCCATTTACCTAGTGGACTCGTCTCTTTATTAATCATCCATCGCTTGCCGCACATCACGCAGAACAACTCTACGTGTAGTTTTTGAGAAAATACTCTATCGACAAATACTCTACCGTTACATTTTTGACACCACATTATAAGCTGAACATCTTTCCATCAACGACACAAGTATAGTTTGGAGATACGTGAATCATTTGAACGTGTGGGTATTCTCCATTTTCAATATGTGCAATGGCAAAGCCTTTCTGCCAATCGTGGTGCTGTGTGTACTTCATTCCTGGGCCCTTCTCGTCGCACATGTGACCAATCTCATATCCACGCAGAGTCTCTCCCTCTCCGTTGTTTCTAAGTTCATAGGTAACCATATGTGAAGCAATTCTATGTGAGTGTCCTCTAATTAAAGAAACTTGCATGTCTTCCATATCTTTTCTTACAGATCCTGTTGCGGAAATTGAAAGACCATGGTGAACGTGTATATCTCCAAAGCGTTTCTTTGGTAGATCATTGTAATAAATATAATCATAACCCAGGGAATCTAAAGACCATAATGATTCTGGCGTAACTTCATTTAAATAGTCTGGCAGCTTAGCATCAACATAATTAAAAATTCTAACGTCGTGGTTTCCTAGAGCAGAAAATAATTGAGCCTCTGGTAACATGTCTCTTGTCTTTGCATAAAAATCTCTAGCACCCTTTGCTTCATGTCGCATCATTGGAACAATTAAATCACGACTATCATCTTTATGAAGCTGCATAAATTCTGCTGATCTTCCTTCTGTATATTTACTATAGCAGGCTTGATCGTCTGTGTCTCCCAAATAGTCTACGACATCTGGCTTAAACCATTTCATAACTTTAAACCATAGAGCAATCATTTTATCATCTTGATATGGGAATTGCTGGTCGGATGAGAGCATCCATTTTAAATCGTTTGACATTAGTTACCTTAATACGAAAAAAGTCACGGGTACGTGACTTTGATGTTACAACAATTGTAACATATTAGCTTGAATTGTCAATACTAGTTGTTGGTAATTGGCCTTAGATATACTGCAATCCAGTATATTCCAAAGTTATCTTTCTTTACATTAGATGTAACGTATATGGTTTTTTGTAATCCTGTACCATGAACTGTTGCGGAAACAACTTCTTTTGCATTTAGCTTTCCGCCTAGACCTACAATAATCCACGGATTCTCTGTCTTGCCAGTATACTTTCTACTAAGCTGATCAGATATATTTATAGTTACAACATCATTTGCCTTTAAATCTACAGACTCTCTATTACCAGCAATAACTGGAACGCTAGGCCCTAGCAAAGAATCAACAATATCTTCTGCCGTTGACATTGCTCCAAAATTTCCTCTAAGCTTAACTAGCTCGGTATACATTTCATTTAGAGATGTAACATTTAATGGTTCACCTTCTTGGAATACATTTGCCATTATAAATTTTCTCCTAATTCATGCATATTTGTTTCGGCTTCACTTACCTCTATTAATAAGGATCTATTTAATCCATACTTATCAAAGACATCTGGGCTTATTATATGACGTCTCTTATTCTGAGATACTAAATATATCTTACCATCTGATATGTTTTTAATCAAGGTACCATCTCTAAATCCCAGCTTTCCTGCCGATTTAATATTAGACAGCGCAGTGTCAGTAGCCAAGACCTCAATAAATCTCCACGACTCTGCAGCCCTTTCAGATATAAGTTTATACTTTTTATTATCTTTAATCCAGTATGTACCTGTATCTGTTTTAACTGCTATTCCTGATGGGAAATTAGTTGGTGAGGTTATCAAGACTGTTTGAATAGCCCTTGATTGCTTCTTCTTTAGCATTTTTCTCATCCATTAATTGTGTCAAATCAGCTCGCAAAATTGCAATCTGAGTCTCATAATTTGCTACCAATTCACCAATGCGTTGTTGTAGCGCTGTTATAATTAGTTCGGCTTTCTCTGCCATGTTACCCCTATGCTGTAAGTAATGCTAGCTCTGTTGTAAGAGCAGCCTTCTTTGCATTTAGCTCTGTAATATCAGAGTTAAGAGCAGAAATCTTTTCAGCATCTGGAGACTGTACAGCCTCTTCTTCAATAACTGAAACTTCTAGGTTGTAAATTGAATACTCAATATTTTTCATATGCTGAGTTACAATTGCAGCCTTTTCTTCGTTTGTTAAAATTGCGGACATTTTATTCCTCCTTCCATATTATAGCATAAAGACAAATCACTTGTAAAGACTTAATTCTGATTCTAGGGCAGACATCTTTAAATTTTGATCCCTAATAAAATCACGTATTTCTTCTTTTTTGGCTTCTGTAAAGGTTTCAAAATACTCCAAGTCTTCTGGCTCAGTATATTTAAGATGAGATATTGATATTTTTATTAAATCAATTCTTTGCTGTAAAATTTTAATTTTTTCATTATTGTTCATATTTATCCTTCCTTTACGCAAACGACAGAGAGGCGTTGCTTACTGGTGTTGTTGTATTCCTAACAGAAGAGCTTGTCTTAAGTCCAGTCTGATTTCCAGTCTGTGTTGCACCAGACCATGCATTAACTCTTGCCCTATAGTAATAGTTACCAGAAGCAGATGTAGTTCCAGATGGTAGGTTTGTTGACAAGCTTATTGCATTTCCAGATACAGACAAATTATTTGCAGTTCCTAGTGTCCAGTTTATTCCGTCCAAAGAGTTATCTAGATGAATTGTGCATGATACAGTATTTGTAAATGTAAAACTAAATGTAGCTTTTGGATTATTAAATACAAAGTTTGGGCTAGTTCCAGACCTTCCAGTTGTAGATGCACTTATAGTAGAAACAGTCGGTGTCGGAGTAACTGCATTCCATATTGCCCAAAATGTAACACCGCTTTGAGTAGGAGTATAAGTTTGGCCAGGCTGAAGTGTAGATATTAAGTCACCAGATAGTGGGTATCTCCAGTTAGAAAATGTAAAATTAGCTCTAGTTCCAGGACTTGGAGCGGTGTGTGGAGTACCTGCATTAAATGGACCCGTTGTTACAGTTCCAACTGTTCCTCCATTTGAATTCCAACTAACGCTATATTGAACAGTTACTGCTGAACCAGTTGTTTGTGCTGATCCAGTGTTGTAGTTAGTGCGTGGGGTTGAAACAGTTACCGTTGCACTTTGTCCACTTGCTAACCCGCTTACTGTAAATGGATAAGTGCTACCACTTATAGTTCCCCAGGAAACACTTCCTACAGATGTTGAAATATTCCAGGTAGGCCAGCTGCTATTATAGTTTGTTACTGAACCAGTAAATCCACCAGAAATTGATGAATTTGCTCCAAATGTTGGAGTTAAGGCAGTTCCAAGAGATGTTGTTCGGCTTACAGTATTTGATGCATTTCCAATTGAATTAAAAGCTGTAACTGTTGTACTGTAGCTTCTATTTGGCTGTAACCCAGTAGGTGAAACTGTTGTTGCTGTAGTTCCAACTGCTGAATATAAAGAAGCTGCGGTAATTGAATCATATACGGAAACATTATATGATGTAGCTCCACTTGATGACCATGAAACCGTAAAACTGCTTGATGTAACACTACTATATGTAATTGATGGCGTAGATGGTGGAGAAAAATAAGTAACAGCATTTGTTGCACTTGTATTAGTTGTTCGATTAGCTGCTGTAACAGATAGGGTTGATGTTAATGTTACTCCAGTGCCCCCCTGATTAATATCTGGATAAACAGTTATACTTCTTAAAGTAATAGTTCCAGCTCCTGTCCATAACAAGACTGAAGGATTTGATGCACTAGAGTTTCCATTATAAATTTGTGGATTATTTGAGTTACCAGATATGTCATAGGATATACGATGGCTCTGTGCATTTGTTTGTGTCCATCCAGCATGAATTGTTTTATTAGCATTTATTGCTCTAATAGTTATATTAGCATTTCCAGTAGATGTGATTTGAAATGTTCCTGATGTTGTAAGCGTAGTTGGATCTGCTTGTTGAGCTAGTGTACCAGAGCCAGTTACCAAGCTTAGGTTTGCAAATGAAGTGTTAGAGCCATTTGTCCAAGATGTAGTTCCAACATTTGAAGATGAAGTTGTATTTATTGATGTTGCAGATGAGGGAAATAAGGTTGTGTTGTTAAGAGATATGTCGCTAATTGTTGCAGGAACTATAGTAGTAAAGGGTCCAGTAGATAAAGCACCATATGTGTCTTCACCATTTATTGGGTATATCCTATATGAATATGTTCTTGGAGCATCTGTTAATCCAGTAACGGAAATTGGGCTAGATGGGGAATTTACAGTTGTAGGATATATTCCACCTATAGATGTTCCTCCAAACAATATATCTATATTGTATTTAGTCATATAAGAATGCGTATAAGGTATTGATGCGGTTGTAGATCCTGGAACTATTGTTCCAATTGTTATAACTGGATAACCATAAACAAGTTTATAATTTGAGTATTCAGACGGAGATAAAGTAGCAGGGTTATACGCCTTTACTCCAAAGTAAAGGGCTTTATCTACCATGTTTAACTGACTTCTATAATCAGTTGTTGGAACAGTTAAAGATATAGAAGTTGATGAGCTAACTGTCCCTTCATAATAATTAGGCGCAGTTGTTGTTCCAGAAGCAACGGTATTTGAAAAAGATTGTAGAGTCCAAAATGATGCGTTGTTTGGCATTACGCTTGTCCACATTGAATTTGATCCAGGAGCATATGAGCCTAGGTCTGTCCAGTAAATATAGTTTGTAACAGAGTTACCTATATTATTATTCATTGTTGATTGATATCTATTGCTTCCAGAATAAACTATGGCACCTGATGAATAAATTGTTCCCCCGTTATATTCAGAAATTCCTGACAATGATGAATTTGCACGGTATCTATTTGAATTATAATAAACATTATCTCCTGTAGAATATGCTGTACCAGCATTTGTCCAGGCGCTTGATGCAGATAAACTTGACACTGCTTGATATGCATATCCATTAAATGAAAAAAATGCTCCAGAAGAAACTGAGGCTGTAATAGAAAAGGATGTTGGTGCTGGTAAAGTAAAAGATATTGTGTTATTTGTTATTGAAGTAATATTATGATTACCATTAAACAAGGAGTCCATTCCAGACACAGAGACCGTATCGTTTACTTTGTATCCATGACTTGCTGAAGTTACTAGAGCAGCAGAAAATCCAGATAAACTTTTATTTGATACAGACCTTGCTTGAGAAAACGTAAGTGGATGACTTGTAGCACCACTCATAAAAAACCATCTATAGTCATATGATGTTGGAGAGTTTGTCCATGTTCCAATATTTCCAAATGCCGTGCCGCCTACAGTTGTGCTTCCAGTAATTGATGGATATGGTGATTGTGGAATTGGTGTTCCGTAATATGATACCAGCACAGATAAACTTTCAGAACTTGCATTTGTATTATACGTAGAGTTTGTTGCCATAAACTTAAATCTAAAATACATATCTGATCCAGATGTAAAATCAGATCCAGATAAAACCTTAGTAATAGAAGAAGATGAAGATCCAGATGCTGGATTTGATGTAGACTGAGCTGTTCCAATATCTTCCCAAACTGAATTATTTGAGGACTTTTGCCAAATGTACGTGAATCCGTCTGCATTAAGCCAGTGATATCTTGTTGATGTTAATGTAACAGCAATTGAATCGTTCATTATTGTGCTTCCAGAAACTCCGCCGCTGGCAGAAATCTGTACCTTTGTTTGAATTGTTGGTGTTAGTGTGGCTGAAAAAAAATCTGACCAGACCCCTGCTGCTGTTTGTACCCTTGCACGTATTACATCAGACCATGTATTGATTGCTGTTTTAACTCTTAGCTCAGTAACATTTGCCCATGTAGATAACCCAGTTTTAACTCTTATTGCCATCTTAAAATCCTAAGCATACTGCAACCAAATATCTCCTATGTAGCTATTGGCAACGACCTGGCTAGTTCCAACTAAAGTATTCCTAATCCAAACATTTCTAATATTTTTTGTTGATATGCCACCAATGTCTGTATCTCTATTAATTTGGTTATTAGCTCCATTAAATAAAGTATTTCCAGATAGCTCAATAGGTCCAGTAATTTCTGTGGCTGCATTTATTTCAAGGTAGTCTGATAGCAAATGAATAACTCCGTTTGACGAAGCATTTAAAGTTACTAACTGAATTACGTTATCTGCCTCTATTCTTCCGCCAGAAAGCGTTAATGTATTAGATGCAAAGCTGCCCACTGCGCCGCTTGTTGACAATGATCCAGAAAGCATAACGTTGTTTGCTCTAATAGATGCATCAGAAGCATTTATTAAAACATATTTTCCAGTTGTATCGTATGCATAAATTCCATGAGTTGAAGTTACTCCACCAGCTGTTACTGATGATGCAAACTTTCCAATTTCAACTGCAGCATTTGGCGTTACCCCATCTACTGCATAGCTTTTAATAACCCTAAGTTGTCCAGATATTGTTGGTGATCCAACGCTTATAGATCCAGTAAAATTACCAGAGTTAGCATTAATCTGTCCAGTTACTGATAGAGTTGTGCCGTTCCATGAAAGGTTATCTGTTGCGCTGCCAATTTTTATTACTGCAGCGTTATCTAAAACCGTATTGCCAGATACATACCAATAGTTATTTGTGCTTAGGTACAGACCTTTATTAACACTATTCCCACCAATTCCATATCCAAGCTTCATGTCTCCAGCAGTTAAAGCTTTTGTTCCAGTAATTGCTCCAGTAAATGCTGGAGTTGTTATTGTTACCGTAGACCATGTTGAAGAAACATTATCATACTCATCATACACCCCTAGGCCAACCTCATACGATTGGTTTGCAAGCATTCCATATAAAAACGTAGATGTTGTTGTCCTTCCTGGAACAGACATAAATGTATATCCACCAGTGCTGCCGCTTATTCTAAATCTTATTTTATATCCCAATGTTGTTGTATCAGAATTTTGAGTCCAAGTAAATGGAACTTTGTAGTTAAAATCAAATAGACCGTCTCCATCAACTGATGGCGTACCACCAGTTAGCGTACTACCGTTTGCTGGAGCGGTTGCATCATACCCACTTGGGTTTGCAGAAGCAATTGATTTAACATTAGAGTAATTTGAATAAGTTCCAACTTTTGATTTATGACGAATTTTTACATATTTAGTGTTTAAGTCAGATACATATTTTCTTGCAATAGAACTAGAACCAGTTGAAACCAGAGAATAAGTTCCTACGGCAGATGTAGATTCCCAAACTTCTGTATAACTATAATAATCAATATCGGTTGCTGCGGTAAACGGTATGATGTTTACAAAATATCCGTCAAGTACTGATGTTAAACTCCATTCACTATCTGGAATTGCTCTTCCGTTTATAGTGTCTGTATTTGTAGCACTGGTAAAAGATACTCCAGTAGATGTACCATCATTGTTTACAACTTGAATTTTTCCAGCAAACCCTGTTGGTATATATTTAATACCATTTGATTTTCTCCAGGTGTCCATTCTTGCTTCAGTTACTTCATATTTTTGTTGCTTTTGAGAATTATCCACGTTGGGAGTAAATTTAGCAGTTGTTGAAACTCCATCACCATTAAGTGCGGTTAGTGTAATTATAAAACTTTTAGAACGATTAGTTAATACTGCATTTATTAATTCTTCTGGCCTATCAAATAATATTGTCATGGTACTGCCAGACCATGAGCTTGTAATGTTAGAAACTTCTGGAATAACAACATTAGATGTTTTTACATCAAACACAGCTGAGTAATCGCTAATTGTTTTATCTTCATACACCCATGCAAACTGAATGCTATAATCTGTATCTAAGTTAAGGTCAGTTAAAACTACGTCAATATAATTTTTATCGTCTTGAATTTGACTAGTATCATTTAAGAGGTCTGGCGGAACATATGCCGCACCTCCATTCTTAATAATTAGATCTGTCATTAGAAGGATAGATCCAATCTATATTCTACATCTACCTGTCTTCCTGCCAACTTATTAAGAGGGGTTGTTAAGGCTGATCTACTTACTAAACCATATGAAGGATCAAATGTGTCTTCGTCATTAATTCTTATTCCATCCATATATACAGTGCATGCTCCACCAGAATCTGATGTAACAACTATTCCAATTTTAGAAATTGCTTTTGCGTCTGGATTATTTACTGGATTATTTAACATGGTTCCCAGAGAAACTGATTTAATTCTGTCCCCTGCGGAGCCGTCTCCAGAAACTTGTGCTTCGTAATAAGCTGTTGCTGAGCTATAAAATCTAATTTTAATATTTGAAAGATTTGCATCAGCTTCATTAAAAGCAAACGTGAGTGTATCATTTACGCTGTAGCCAGATATGTCTAAGCTGTTTACAGATGTATTATATTGAATAGAAGATGATGCTCCAGATGTAGACATCTGAACTAAATACTTTCCAATTCTTGGACTATTGGATGTTACTATTGGCGGAAATGTTGTTCCATTTGAAGATAAAGTCCATAAACTATTATCTTCAAAGTCAGATAAAAATTTATCGTCATAGTTATTTACAGATGTTCTTAGTCCTGGGTATAGACCTATTTCTTTTATTGTTCCCGCCACATCTTGTGGAATAGTTGTTTTATATATAACAGAATAATTAAATCCTCCTGATCCGTCAGATTGAATATCTATGCTTCCATATGAAACTGGAAGTCTATAAAATTCAAAACCTAGCCTGCTGTTGCTAGCAGATACTGGGTAATCGGTATTATTTGCTATGCCAAAAGCCATGTCTTTTTTATTAAAGTCTGCGTTTCCAGCTAGATAGTTAGTAAGAAATCTTTTACCAAATTTTGTTATAACGTTTTCTGATCGGCAAATCTCTTTACCATCCTCATAAAATATATAAGTACCTTTTATCATTATTTGCCGCCGCTTCCCTCTGGAACTGCAATTCTAGCATCTATTCCAGACAATATTTTTCCACTGCTATTTCTAATTCTAATAACTAATTTTGCTTTTGTTTCATTTGTTTTTGTATCTAAATAAACACTTTTTGTTACAGATTCTATGTCTGACAGTTGAGGTATTTCATTTGGTGTTCCTGGGCCGTCTGGTCTTTCAACCAAACCTTCCGCGGAACGAGAAGTTGGATTTGGGGCATATCTAACATACTTTTTATTCATGTAGTATGAATCAGCCGTGCCAATATTAACAACTGGTTCGGCGTTTTGCGTTAGATCTAAATTGCTTATTCTTGGTTTACTGGCCATTTATTTATTATACCATTTATCAACTATAGTGTTCTACACACTATTGAAGTTGACATCCCTTCTGAATATGAATGATTTACGTTTGTAACTATAAACTTTTGAGAAGTTCCGTCTAGGCCGTGGTAATCATATTTTATAGATATAACATCTCCAACTGAAATTAAAGGATTTCCAAACATCTCTAGAGATGAGACCATCTGCTTTTTTGCCCATTGAGTCTTAATCCACTTTGCCAAATTAATAACATCTGAGTTATTTTGTAACCACTGAGAAGAAAATATAACTGGCTCTTCTGATGTAAACTCATTTGAAGAGTCATCTACGTATTCTAGAACTCCTGACCTAGATACAGTTTTCCCTCCTACATAAAATGAATTTGAATCGCCATCATCTAACGGAATATAGGTTCCAGAATTATTTAATACATATGCTTCTGCTGCAAAGGGGGTGGTTCTAGATCCTATTACAGTAGCAAACTGATTAGATCCAGTAGATGGCCAGAGAGGGTAGGCTGGTCTTGTGCCATATTTAATATCAACTTTTCTAATCTCTCTTGCAATTATACCAAACTCTTCAACCTCTCCTTTTATTGGATCCGTTTCAGATAATTGATTTAAAACCTTTTCTCCATACAAAAATTGAATTGAGTTGCTTGAAAATTTTCCGCTGTATAAATTATATATGTACTTTTTATTATATTGAAGTTCTGTTAATTGCATACCATAAACATAATCAAACTTTGTAGTTCCAGTTGTTGATATCATAGCAAACACATTTGTTGGGGATAGTATTGGATTTTCAACTGTCTTTGTGTCGACAGCCTCAATCATATATCCGTTTATATAAACTGTTATTGTATTAGCCAGCGTGGTGCATTTTACTCTTACGTCTACTCTATATGAATCTCCGCCGTAAATTCCAGAAAGCTTAACCTCTTCTGTTTGATTATCATCTAATTTTTTAATAGTATTATTTTCAACCTTAATAATTGACAACTCGTTCTTAGTAGATATCGCAGCCTTTGCGCTTGTATCAATTTTTATGATATATCCAGAGCTAGCATTTGAAGACATAAAGAATCCTATTCCGCCGCCTGCAATAGGATCATTTAAATTATTTTCCATAAACATTGTTGTTCCAAAGGAGTAGTACTGGTCTGTTCCAGTTGTTGGTATTTTAGTTAAAGCTTTATAGGCCAAAGAGTAGTCTGTTTTTGAAGGAGAGTTATTTGTTACACAAAAAAGTGATCTGGCGGCAGCTACTGTATTTTTATTATTAAGGGTTCCCTTTTGTAAGTATCCGCTTGCCGCATTAATGCCCTCTATTGTATTAGTATTTACTGCACCTGGAACTCCAAATTTTATAGAGGAATTACTTGATGCAGATGAAGTTCCAGTTCCGTCCCATGCTTTATCTATAGTTGTCCATGAAGATATAATATCTTTAGATCCAGATAGATGATTACCTAAAGGCGTTGAAAATGCCTGCCTTGCTTTAATTCTATATTTACCAGTTGGTCTAAAATAAGCTGTTTCTGGTTTTGTATAATCTTCTGCACCTGCTTTTGCTAAAGCTCTATATTTAAAAACATCACTTTCATTTTTAATTACTACATTGGTCCAGCTAGTTGTTCCTATTGGCTGGTATGTGTATTCTATAGCATCATACTCAATAACCTCAGAATTAATCAGAAGGTATCCGCTAAATGAAAATAAAGATTGTATTGTTGTGTTGTCATCAGTTACAATTGGAAGAAGTTCTACCCAGCTGTCTTCTCCAGCCGCTTGTGATGACAGAAGATCTTTTTCTAAAGATAGCGCTCCCAAATAAGATGTTGGTGACTTCCAAAGAGTTGTGTTATCTTGAAGGTAGTTTGAAGTCAGTGCGCTTTGCCAACGAACTATAACTTTATTTGCAGATGGAAGATCTTGTTTAGACATTGATATAATATTAGGAAGAATTGTAACTATATTTGGTGAAGTTCCTTCTTGCAAATCATTGTATGTTGCCTTCAAATCAACATCTCTATCTCTATACAAAAAGTCCCTGGTATAAAATTGAAGTACATTGTTTTCATCAAACACCGCGGTCATCTGAGTATCTCTACATATTTGCTGAAGGGTTTCCCATACGGTTGCGGAGTCATCTGTCCACCAGTAGGCTGGAGAAATTATACTGGTCTCTAGTGATGGATCTGGATGTGTATTAATATTATAATTAGTAAATCCAATATTATCTAATAGTCTTCTAATAATTGCAGTAACTGAATACCCCTCACAAAATATATCTGGAGAAACTATTTCCTGTAAGATTTTTGCCCCATCTAAACATTCTGCATTTACATTTCCGTATTCTGAAATTGACCAGCTGTCCATAAAAAATTTACCTTGATTTACAATATCATACTTTTCAGATGTCCCATAGGCCCCATCTGCATGATAAATTTTAAAGTGAGGCTTTACTTCAGATGATTTATAAAAATAAATTATTCCGTCTTCAAACGATGTAGTTGATTTTATGTAAGATACAGATTTCATAGACTCGATATTATATCTATTAAGTTGCAAAGACAGGGAGTTTGCGGATATGTATCCTACTGGCAATGTGTCTCTGGCTGAAGATGAGCTTTCTTTTAATATATCAAAGGACTCTACATCTTCTGATATGTCAATAACATATTTTGGTGCCACCTCAATTATTCCAACGTACTCATTTGCAGGAACATCAACAAATAGCCCAACTTTTGTAAGAGCAACACGTGCAGATGTATTTAAGTCTGCTTCATTTTTTGACCAGCCTGTGCCAGTATAATATATTGTTAAAGACCCAGCATCATAATTTTTTGTTGAACCAGTTTTAAATGTTTTAATGTCTGATGATGTTCCAGACACAAGCGACTGGCTTGCACCTCCAGGTGCTGTTGCTGAAATTGTCCAGGATGTGGGTAGTGAATGTGATATCTCAAACTTAACAACTATTTTATTTACAAAAATTGTTTTAGGATATGTTATAGAAAGAGTAGTATCTTGTCCAACTGGAGTTATAAAATATTTATAATAGGTATTAGATCCTGGAATATAAACTCTATAATCTTTTGGGTAAGACACATTTTTTGGATCCGCCCAGTCTCCAGAATCAACATCTCCATTTATATAATATTTAATTCCTGCAAGTTCTGGTCTGACTGGCTTTACAATTGTATCAACTGGAAAAAGCTTTTGAAAAGGTTTTGCTCCATTAATTGTTTTATACTCTGCTCCAGTTATAACAATATCATTAACCATTGAATTTAGGTTATATTCAATTAAACATCCTGCGGATATTTTTATTGCATGATTTGTTTTTAATACTTTTTTTAATTCATTTGATGCTGGAATCATTTAAACCTCTTCCAGAGATAAAGACACATTCCAATGAGGTTGTATACCACGCTTTACAATTGTAAATGTTGCCTCTGTACATGAAACATTATATTCCTCATATCCAGATGACTCTTGATTAGTTCCATTTTTTGCAATGTTTACTCTTATCTTAAACGTTCCTGTTCCACCGTTTTTATAAAACTCTCTAAGATCTTCTGCGCCCCAAGCCCCGTCTACAGTTAAAGTTCTATATGAAGGAAGCATCTCCCAACTTAGATTAAATGATTTTTTATCTGCAATATGATACTTTCTTAAAGTTCCATTAGACATTCTTCTTTTAGATTCAATTCTTTGGCTGCTAATTGTAAAAGAAGATCTATTGTGCTCACTTATTTTATTCCAAGATAATGATGATCCTGCTGGTGAAGCAAGTAGGTCTTTGGCTTCAATTAATAAAATTGATCCTCTAGGCATTGTCATGCTCATACTGTAATTCCTCCACCGTTCATGCTATTTCTTCTTGAGCCACGTGCATCCATTATAGTAACTATATGGCTTGCAAGCTCTTTAACGTCTTGTCCTTGTGCACCGTTAACTACTATTCCGCCTGCGTTGTAGTGATGAATTGATCCACCTTTATTATATCCCATATTTTGATTATTTCCAATAGACAAGCTGCTGCTTGGTACATTATATTTTGGAGTTGCCATTCCTCCATTAGAAAATTTAGGCATAGCTTTTTTAAGACTATCGCCATATGCATAATAGCCAAAATTATCTCTTATGTTTTCAAGATCTCTATTTGCTACATATTGAGGAAGGCCTATTTCACCTGGAAACATTATATTCAATGGATTTTTACTATGATTCTTTATTGCAGAACCCAAAATTGAACTTTCTGAATCTTTATTGTATTTTGCTCCAATCTGATGCAGTATCTCATGAATGGGAACGTCTATTGAACCGCTTCTACCTAAGCTAAGAAAATTGTTAGCTCTGGCAGATCTTAGATATATGTCTGATTCAAGGTCGGAGCGGGTATACCCTCCTGCCATTGGGTTATGCTCTTGCATAGATTTTTTTGAAATAAAATTAATTGGTATAACCGTTTGGCCTGCTACTTTATTTTCAGTACCTGGCTTTAAAACTTTAAAACGAATACCAGACATTTCTGTTAGTTTGTTAGCTGCTCTATAAATTGATTGGATATTGTCTTTTTTCTGTGCAGCGCTGTCATCATCCGCTAAATTTTTAACAGATAAATAAACTGTTTGTGAATTTTTAGACTTCGAAATTTTAGATCCATCTGATTGAAATTTTCCAACATTATCTCTTTGCTCAAACCTTTGAACAAGGTTTCTTAAAACTCCTGGGCCGTTAAGAAGTGGCCCAAGAGTATGCCCCAGGCCGAAAAGATCTTTAGCTTGATTTAACAAAAATTTAGATAAAGAAACTTTTCCTCCTTCTGCCATAAATAAAGAATTTGTTATGCCATAAGCTCCACTACCTATACCACCCATAGAAGCACCTGAGCCTGCGTAACGATCTGGACTCTTATCTAGACCCATCAATGGACCACTAGATTTTTTTGGCTGCTCTGCTAATTGGTGGAAGTAGTCTGAGAAGTTTGCTACCTTGCCATTGAATGCAAGGCCTGGTATTTCAGTCCCTCCCCATGGATCTTTGCCGTCGTTATTAAATATTGGTTTTCCATTTTTATCAAATCCCATTGGTGACTGCTGGTACAGTCTTTCTAGCTCTCCCCAATATCTTCCGTATGGGCTTCCAGTAGGTTTATTCTTGGAGTTATAAGGAGATTTTGGTTTTATCCATTTCCCAGAATTACTCAAAGTATCTACAACTTTTCCACCTTCTGCAAACTTCTTTACATTAATCTTTGTGCCTGCAAAAATTCTTGATCCACCCATATATTTTGGATCATTTAACTGTGGATTCATTGCCATTAATTGCTTAACAGTAATTCCATACTTTGCGGCAATTGCAGATAATGTATCTCCTTTAGATACGGTGTATCTTTCATTTTCATAATCTGATTTAGCATCATCTGCGCTGTAATATTCTTGTGTGCCATATCCATATTTAATAGTATTTACTGGCCTATATGAAGGTCTTCCAAATCCTACAATTGGAGCATTCTTTAAATTGTATTGTCTTACTTTTCCAAGTACGCCGCCGCCGCTTCTTTGACTTCCAGAACCTGATGTGTTGCCCTCTATAGTTGAAACTGCATTTTTGCTTAAAACATTTCTTACAAGACCCACGTGAGAAATTCTATTTACGCCATCTCCTGGAAAATTCATAAAGGCTAAATCTCCACGAACTGGATTCATAGTTGTCCACTTGCCACTCTTCATAAATGATTGTGCTCCACCAGGAGTCCATACCATGCTTGCTAAATCTACTCCAGATTTTTTTGCTGCCCAATTTATAAAAGCACCACACCATGCAATATATCTACTTTGCAGATCATAAGCTTTCTGTGCAAACTTTCCGAATATTGTGTCGTTGCCTTTTCTTTCTTGATACCCTAGCATAGACTCTGCTGTTTTAATCATTGAGTCTGCTGTTCCAGCTTTGCTTACTTTTCCGCCTTTTGCAAATCTACCAGCATTTATAGTGTCAAAGAAATCTGAACCGAATTCTTTTTGGGCCTTGTCAACTGAAGATGCTTTAATTACATACTCTCCATCAGAAAGCATTGCGGGAATTGAATCCGATGTAGAAGTTCCTGGTCCAATTACATTTCCGCCAAAATCGTACTTCTTTATTCGACCACCCATGGCAGCCTTTGGAACTTTATTAAATGGATTTAATTTACTATAAGAATATTCAGTAGATTTATTTTTTGTTGTAGAGTACTCAATAAATTTCCATCCATTAGAAATATAATCAGCGTATGCTGATTCTGAATCGTTGGATGTTACTGCAACTTGAATTTTTTTCTTTCCGTCGCCCGAAGAAAAGCGCATATAGCTTGCCTTAAGCCCAGTAGGGACTGGTCCAACCTTTAATGGTTTAGATGTATCTCCTGGTGGAGAATAAGGCATTCCAGTTACACCAGCAAATACATTTACTGCTGCAATAAATTTATCTACAGCTGTGTCAAAAACACCTTCCTTGTTGGCAGTTTTATCTGCTAAATCTTTTGCAAGTTTTACGGCTGGGCTCATTGAAACCCTTGGCTTCCCGTCAACTAACTCTGGAAGTCCCGAGGTTCCTTTATAAGGGGCAAGCATTTCTTCGGCGGCTTTGGCTATTTCGCCACCAGCGCTTTTCATTTCTTCAAATATCGCCATTAATATTTTTTGATCTGACCCACCTATTTTGCCATCAGGATTTCTAGTTACAACATCATTTATTCTATTTCTATAATCTTGAATTGCAGCTAAATTTGCAGTTTTAGTCGCCGCATTTTTAGCAGATGAAGCTACTCCGTCTGATAACAAATCTGCTTTCTTTTGTAGATCTTCTATTTCTTTATTTTTTGCATCAATCTGTTTTTGATATGTATCATTAATTGATGTTCTTGTTAATTCACGCTGTCTGTCTTCTTGTATTTTTTTAATAGAAAGTTGTGCTTGTGCGGCAGAGGCCATATCCCCCATTGCTAAAGCTTCTTGGTATTTTATTTGTTCATCTCTAAGAGATTTATTAAAATCGGATTCTTGTTGCTGAATGTCGAGCATCTTCAGCTTTAAATCTCTTTCTTTTTCTAATTCTCTAATTACATCTTGAATTGCTTTTATTTTATTATTGTAATATTTTGCATCAAAGTTTGCAGATGCCTCGGAAGCTTTTGTTGCTGCTTCTGCTGCTACCTTTGCGCTGTTATATAGTTTTGCAAGTGCCGAAAGTGGGTTATTGTTTTCAGTTGAAGAGGTAATGTCGTTTAATGTGTCTTGATACACCGCAAGGTTTCTTGCAAATTCAACAGCTTGTTTACCTGACATTGCAGCAATGTTTAATTTTTCTGCTAGCCCCGCTGCGTATATAGCGGTTTTAGCATAAATACTTTGTAGGCTTTCTCCATTTTTAAGAAGAATTGCATATATAATGTTTTGCTCTTTAAGTTTTTCAACTGCCTCATCGTTTAATTCATTAGATGCACCCTTTATTTTTCCAATTTCATCTAGCGTTTGCTTTAACGCATCTGCTTCTGTCAATTCTGTTTTACCATCGGTGCCACCCTTTGTACCGACAAGTGAGTCCTGGTAGGAAGATAGAGAATTAATCATTTGCTCAATTCCAGTATTAATTTCTTCAATAAAGCCCTTGCTTGTATTTTTACCCATTTGAGCCAGGGCGGTTGATACTAATTTTACAGAAGCGGCTGCGGCAGTAGATCTATCAATTATTTCTTTAAATGAAGCTGAGGAAATTGCGGCAACTGCCTGACCAGATTTATTTGATGCAGCTATAAGTGAATAGATTGAGTTTGTTGCTTTTTCTACAGACATACCCATAGATACATATTGTGCTTTAAGGGATGTTGCTAATTGATTTACTTTGCTTGAATCTATCTTATTAAATGCCGCTAAAGTCTCTGGCATTTCTTTTTTAACACGAGCAGTTTCTTCTCTTAATTGTTTAATTGTTAAAGTTAATCCACGAACTCCTGTTTTTGTATTTGCGTCATATGATGCGCTTGCTTTTGCACGCTGTAGATCTAACTGGTCATTTATATCTTTTAATCTTGTAGCAAGTGTTTTGTATTTGCCAGCAAGACCTGCTTCTCCAAGTGTGGCTTCACTTCCTCCAAAAGCTAGTCTGTTTGCTTTTCCAACATCTTCTGCTTTTTTCTTTAGGTCTAATAAATATTTTCCAAGAGCAAGTGCGCTTGCAATTAAAGCACCATATCCAGTAAGCTTAATTATTTTTGATAAAGTTAGAGCACCCTTTATTGCAAGTGGGAGCATAGGAAGAAATTGTCCTAGAATTCCTCCAACCATCATTCCTGGCATTCCTGCAACAGAGCTGCCAATCATAGAGCCTCCAACAGATCCAGCCATTCCTAACACTTGGCCCTTCATGCTATAAGGACTCATTGGCGAACTTGGCGTGTCTTGTAAACTTTGTGTTGGAGTTAATCCCATTTGCTCTGCTAGCGGAACGTCTCCTAATCCATATCCAGTTCTATTTTTAACAATATCTCCGCCTGGTATTATTCCGCCAGAGTTTTTAGGTACAAATACTTCTGGGCCATCTTCTCCAACTAGGTATGGCCTATTTGCATTAACTGGACCTCCCTTGGCACGGGCACCATCAACAACTGTCTCTAATTGCAATTTTCCATTTTCTGCATTAACAATTCTAAACTTGCCGCCAAATATTGCTTCCTGCTCTGACCTTGAGTTATGTCCAGCTACTTTTTGTCCGAAGGGGGCTGAGAATTTTGCTTGTGGAAAAATTTCTGAGGATGGGACAACATTTCTATTTTTTACTAATGCTTCTAATAAAATAGCCTTCTCGCCTGCAATGCCTGGAGCAGCATGACCAGGAGCAAATAAACTTGCTATCCCGCTATCTTTACTCCAAGATGATCGACGCATTATAAATTGTTTTCCAATTAAAGGAGAATAGTCTCCAGTTAATTTTGCCTGAGATATTAAATCTAATATATCTGCTGGAAGCGGATTTGATTTATTGTTCTTTAAATATATTCCTCTGTATAGCTTTCCGCTAAACTTCTTTGATAAAGTTTTTATTGCTTCTGTAGCACCTGGAGTACTTAATATTCCATAATTGCCTGCCATATATTGGCGCAATATGTACTTTCCACGATCTTCTAATGTTCCAACTGGGAATCCTGGAACATGCGCCATACGTGCAAATTGTGGATCGTTATAAGAAATTTCTCTGGTTCTTGCAAACGGGTCTGTTTCAAATGGGTCAGGTTGTGATTTTGATCCAACATGCATTGCTCTACCAATTTGTAATGGACCATGTAATGGGTCTTGGTTTCCTAATGTATATTGCATTCCTTGTGGATAAAATTGTTTTTTAGGTTTCCATTTTGCTGTTAACCTAGCTAGTGCTGAAGATGGAAGAGATGAAATGCCGTATGAATTTCTATTATAAGAAACGTCACCTCCAGCAATATCTCCACCCATATTTTTTCTTCTTGCAATTGCACTCAATAGCCCAGGCATTCCATAATATTTACCCAGCATGAGATCTCTTTGTGATGCTGCTTTACGAGAAAGAGGAAGTCTATCTTCTACAACACCTCTTGACCTAACTCTTTGTCTATTTGTTGCAGAATTATGTGATTCTGAACCTGCTATTCCAGTAAACAAATTTCCATCTCCGTGAATGTCAAACTCGTTCATTGGGTTTGGGTGCTCTGTTACAAATGCAACTCTTCCCCTTCTAGATTTTCCAGTTTTTGGATCAATATCAATAACTCTAGATATTTCACCTATTACGTCATTAAGAATAGATTGGCTAAAGTCCCCACCCCTTGCACGCATAGCCATGATTAATTGAGCTGTTGGAACTACGGCAGACGTACTAAACTTTCTTCCTACTCCAGTTCCAGTAAACGTTGGATTTTTTGGAGCTAAAATAGATTTTCCAGTTCTTGCTTTTATTAACTCATCTGCTCTTAAAATTTGTTCTTGTCTTATCTCTTTCCATAAATCTGGATTAATATCTTGCATTGATGGATCATAAGCACGTCTTCTTGCTTCACGCAAATATTTATCGGCCATGTCAATTGCTTCATCTGGAGACATGTATTTAGAAAGAATTGCAGCATCATGTAAAACTGTTCTAATTCTAAAATCTTCATCATAATCAGAAACATTTAATCTTTTGGCAATTGCAAATAAATCGTTTTCTTCTATTGTTCCAGATTGTGGTGCAACTGCTCCATAATTATTTTTTTGTCTCATAATGTTTCCGCCAAATGCGTAGCCATTATTAGCTGCATTTACTGCTGAATACAGTTCTGGATTTTTATGTATTCCTGGACCAAAAACTGTTTCTTTTGGAGTCAAAAGAGCCTTCATTGATGGGCCGCTATTACCAAATGTTGTGCTTGCCATATCAACTAAATCTTTATTTTTTGGATTTAGGGAAGCTCTTTGATTTAATACATATCCCCCTAAAGGAATTACGCCCATTCTATCATCATGTTTAATTGATGAAGGACCAGAAACAATTGTCTTGTTTGGTCCAAATCCCTCAATGTCTCCGCCCGTGGCAAATCTTTTTGGCCTTGTTGTTTCTATGCTATAAGAGGCTCCATATGTTTTTACTCCTAGTACCTTAGCAATAGAATTAAATAGATCTCTAGTTCTGCCTGGGCGAGTTAATTCTTTCATGTTTGCTTTGCCGCTCACTGGGTCAAAGGCTGGTTGATTTACAATTGGCAGCTGTGTTAAATTAACTGTTCTTCCTTGTGCTGTTGCAACTTGTGTGGCAGCTTGTCCCATCATTGCTTCAATTTGTTGATTTAATGCAATAACTCTTGCTCTTGCCTGATCTACGGTTATTTTTGATGCCTGTAGCTGTGCAACAATTTCTGCAGACTCGCTTGCAGCTAGTGTTGTTATTCTAGACATTTGTGGAAGAAGTGCTTGATATGAATCTGATAATGATGTTGTTATTAATCCAGTTGCTGATACTTCACGCTTTAAAAGCTCAATCTCTGCTTTAGATTGCATTGCAAGTGCGCCAGTCATGGCATGCCACTTTGCTGCTTCTCCTGCAACTATTCCAGTTGAGACGTCCTTAATTGCAGATACACCAGAAACCTTTGGAAGGTCCGACCCCATATACATTTGTGGGTTATTGCTAATTTTTTGATTTACCTTAGTTGCTCCTGGAACAATTCCAAATATTGTCTGTGCATCTTTTTCTGCCTGTGACATTCTTGAAACTGGATTTGGGTGAGAGTAAGCTCTTGTGTCTTTAGCAGAAACATATTTACTTAATGGATCAACTTCTCTCTGTGCCGTTCCTGTCATTAAAACTTGTCCGCCAACTGTAGAGATTGTTGGAGCAGCACTTACTCCTGAACTTGCATTTAGTTTTAGTCTTGCAAATTCTTCGTTTAAATTATGTAGTGCAGTAGATAATATTGAAGCTGCTTTAGCATCACTATAAAAAGTTGTTTCTAATAAATTACCCGCTTTTTGTGCCGCAAGAATTTCTGGAGTTAATAGTCTCCATCCCTCTGCTCCTTTAAATAAAGCTCTAAAGTGTGCAGCTCCCTTAACTATATATCCTAAGAAGTTGGCAAGGACACCAGTTAGCATAATGATTGGGCCAGTCAGCGCTGTAAATCCAGCAGCAAATGTCAAAAGCTTTTTAATTGGGTCTGGAAGTTTATTTGCAAACTGAACTACTTTATCAATTACTCCAATAAAGAATGTTCCAATATTTAAGAACTGTTCTCCTACTCCAGCTAAACTTGCTTTAAGTGATTCTAGTGCTCTTTTGTACCTTCCAGAGGCTGACTCTGTGATTGCAGTTAATTCTCGGTCAGCAATACCTGCTAGATCCTGTGTACTAGTTTTCATTAAATCTAATACTTGAAGAGTTTGACTACCTTCTTTGCCTAGGTTTTCAAATAAAGCTGACATTCTTGCAAATTGGAATTTTCCAAATAGCTGTTCAATTGCTCTTGATTTAGATAGTGGGTCTAGCTTATCTAGTGCGCTTTGTATTTCCACCATCATTCCAGTTAGGTTTCCTGCATTAGAATTAACTATATTTTCAAGATTTATTCCGAACCCCTGGAACATTTCTTTAGCAACTTTTGTAGGGTTAATAAGAGATGCTAATGAAGATTTAATTGCATTTGCACCTTCTGATGCATTGACTCCGCCCTCTTTCATTGCTGTAAGATAAAGAGCTAGGTCTTGAACAGAGCCTCCTAAGCTTTGAATAACTGGACCAGCTTTTGGAATTGCTTCTACTAGGTCTGCTAGAGATGTTGAGGTTTGGTTTTCAACTGCGTTTAAAAAGTTAATCGATTCAGAAAGCTCTGTAGTGTTTTGCTTAAATGCTGTTTGAATTGCTAGAGTTGCTTTCATTGCTTCTTGTCTATCAACTTCACCTAGTATTGATAGTCTGGTTGTTTCTCTAGTAGATTTAAGAAGTTCATCACCCTGCTTTCCAGTTGCCGCAATGTCTGCCGCAAGTGCGATAGTTTCTTTATAAGATGCGCCGTATGCAGACGCTAATTCTCTTGCTGTTGCAGAAACTTCTTTTCTTACTTTAGAAAGCTCTATAGCTGAAGTTTGTGCAACACCACCATAAACTTTTGTTAATCTAACTAGCTGTTCGTCTGCTTCTCTAAATGCTTTTGATGCCGCTAGGCCGAAAGCTGCGATTGGAACTGTCAATCCAACTGTTAGCTGTCGTCCAGCCCACTGAGTATTTTTACCCCAGTTAATTAATTGAACTCCGCCGTCTTGAATTACTTTATTGAATATCTGCATCTCTTGTTTTAAAAGAGCTGTTTTATTTTTTGTAAGATCTAAGCCTCTTGGTATTTGTACGTTAAACTGCATTAGCCCTTCGGCATTTCTGCCTAATGGTTGTAGTATTGCATTTTGCAACTGGACCTGTTGTCTTGCTAGGTCTCTTATTAATCCGCCAGAAGATCTAGTATGATCTTGGAATGTTCTGTAGTAATCCTTAAGCTTTAGCTTTCCTTGATCTAAATTTTTACCAAACTTATCTACGTCTGAAGCTAGGCTTACGAAGTGAGTTGAGAACTGTCCAGTGCTTCTTAATGTAGAAGCAAACCCTTGCTGGATTTTTGCTGCATCCATTGCAAGTGCTTTGTTAGTTGTTGACAGTGCACCTTTTAATTGAGCTAGCTCTGCTGTGGCCCTTTGCACGTTTGCAATAAGACTTGAGAAATTAGCATTAGCTACTATATTCGTAACTATTGTCTCATTGGCCATATGTTATATGTTACCCCACTTCATATCCTAAGCCTGCATTAATTCCGAATCCAGTTTCTGTAGCAATTGCTCCTTGTAATGACACAACGTCATCACCACTTGCAGTTATTCCCAGAGCCCTTCTTCGAATATCTTCAAAGCTTGGACCTTCTTTTTCTTCGGTTGAATCAAGGTTAACACCCTGAAGCCCCGCTAGAAATTTTCTTTCTTTTTCTTCTCGCTTGTTCATTGACTGTAAAGTTTGAATAAGCTCTGGCATCGAAAGATTTTCTTCTAAATCTGAATAATTTTTCCAGTGTCCTAAAAGAAAAACATCGCCAAGTAAAGCGGCTAAATCTAGTTCTGACCAGCCAGAACCGCTGCCGCTAGAAGGTTTGGGTCGTCCATCTTAATCCCACCACATACTTCAAGTATGCGATTAATTGTGGGAACATCCAGTGCGTCTTCTAATGCATCTCTATCTGCTACCAACTCTGGTAACTGCTTTTCTAATGCTACTGCACATGCGTCAATAAGAATATCTAGTGTCTCATCTTCTGATGTTGTATTTGCTGTCTTTTGAATAGCGATCATAAATTTACGAAGCTCTTTAATTGTTAAAGGCTTAAGCTTTACGGTTGCGCCATTTTGTAGTTGAATTTCTTCTACGTCATAGATTGTAGTTGCCAATTTATCCTCCTAGGATTGTCTTAATTATTATAACAAATCAGGCTTACTAATACAAGCAGAAGGCCCCCATTTCTGGAGGCCTTCTATTTAATTTAAATTAATTAAATTATGCTGTAACTGATAAAACACGGTCAATAATCTTACCGTATTCTTGTCCAGCGTATGCTGAATCTCCTGAAGGAAGAAGACGGAAAGTTACTGGGAATGTTGTTGCTGCGTTACGAGCAAGTGAGAATTGTGACTGCTGTACTGAAAGTACGCGACGTGCATAATATACACGCTCCGCAGAAACTACATTAGTTGCTGAAGTAGGAGCTTGTCCTACCGCAATTAGTTGACGCTCTGTTGGAGCAACTCCTAATGCACCAGCTTCAAGACCGAGGGTCTGTGTTGCTGTGTTTCCTGATCCAGCTGAAGTTAATGTGGACGCACCCTGACCAAATACTGCTAGAGTGTTCTCTAGTGTACCTTCAGCCATTTCTGTTGCGATCATTACTTCCATTGACTCCTTGAACAGCTTTGCTGTATCTAGAAGCTGATCTACTGTTACTGAACCGTATGATGGGTTATATGTAATCTGAAGACCGTTATTTGTAAAACCTACGTTGCGGAATTTTAAACCGTCTGTAGCATTTAAAGTATTTGCATACGGTGTAGCTAGTACGGGTGTAACTCCTGATGCTGCACCTGGTTCCATGTTTTCTACGTATGTACCTTGTGTTGAATCTTTTGCTGAAAGAAATAGTGGTGAAGCACCAACTAAAATATTTTTAGCATTACCAATGTTCTGTGGCATTTTAAACCTCCTGTTTATAATATAATATTAAATTGTAAATCATCTTTGGCTGGCTAGGCCAATTCCTCTATATCCAATTTTAGTGTATAATGCCCCCAAAGGCAAACTAAATGAATCTACCAGAATTGTCTAATATTCTGGAATACTTAATTTCTAAGACTACGTCCGCCGACAAGAATCCCTGTAATTCTTCAGAAGGGGAAGTGGGGGATATATCGGCGACATATATACTAAAGAATTTAATCTTATCTGATACTAGTCCAGATAGCCTGACGTCCTTGGCGGAATCATCCATTCTTCTAAATTCATCAGTCATAAAGTTTCTTATCTCATTTATGTCTGTTACGTCTACCGAATATATTGTAAATAGTATTTGTTCGCAGCAAACTGCCCAGTTGTCTTCATAGGACATTCCTATCTTATCGTAGACTATATGTTTCTTGCCGCTCAAAAATTGATTCATTTCTGCAGACTGCTGTACTGGCAATATAGGAATTATTTCTTTTCCTAGGTTGTCTGAGTAGTATTCTTCTGGATCAAATATAGAATATTCTTTTAATTGATTCCAAAGGAACTTTCTTAGCTCCGTCATTGCATCTATTTTATAATTTGCTGTCATAGCATTACACCTCCAAATGCTGAAGTAAGTGCTACATTCGCCTGGCCTCTAACTGCGTTAGGAGAAAATGAATATTGCACCTTTCTAATATTTACTGGAATACTTAAAGACTTTGCCATTGCGCCATTAAATATGTTTTGAAATCCAGATTTTTTAATTGATAAATTAACTAAATTCCCTTTAAAGAAATGTTGATATGCCATCTTAAAGGAAGAAGTTGTAGCGGTCCCTCCAGGCCTTCTGACGACCACTGAAGCCCCTTTGGGCATGAATACGGTATAACCATTAACCTCAAATACAAGTCTCTTAGAAGCCTTAGGAGAGATTGTTATGGGCTTTCCATCTTCCATAATAAAAGCTTTATTTGCAAACACATAAGAGTTCTTTGATTTTTTATCTTTAGGCACTTTTGATTTAGATAATTTAAAATCATAACCTATTTGAAATGATAAACCGTCTTTACTTAATTTGCTTAACTTAAATAACCTAGCTGATTCTTGTCCTGTTTGTTTCCATTCATAAACATGGTGTAAAGACTTAGGCTTCATTCTTGCCTGTGCATCAATATACTCTCCAAAATCTTTATCTATCTGATCATAGATCATACTTTGAAATTTATTTTTAAATCCTTGATTTTTCATCAATTTAGCAATGACATTGGATTGATAATATAAGGCTGCAGATATTTGAGCTACGGTTGTATCTTGTAGGTGTGTGCCTTTGCTTCCCGCCATTAATTTTTCTAGGCCGCTTGACGCTTGAAGTAGTGCAACACTAGATTCCAATTATCTGATTCTCCGATCTTCTGACCATAGAGTTATAGCCAAGTATCTGACCAAACGGATCTGTTATAGGGGTTGTACCAAAAACTTCAAAAACTGTTGGGGTTTCTGATGGAAAATCAATCTCAGTCCAAATGCAGTTATTGTGCTGATCACGTATATTTGTAATTTTTTCTCTAAGTGTTATTTTGCCCTGAGTTCTAATTTGTAATGATTGCTCGTTTGAATATCTATTATTAAAGGTTTGAATGTCCCCAGACCTGCTGGTTGTAGAGTTAGATATTATTCCTTTTGCATGACATGGAATTGTTTTATAAAAATGCCATTCTTTTTTAATTGCCCCAGTATTTGGATCTTGAGTATCAAACTGTCTGTAAACATCTGCTGTCATTGAAAGAATAGAATCAACTAACCCTAACATTCTTAAATCACTACCATTCCATTCACAACATACGGCTGAAGAAGTTGGTCTGCGTGGGCATTACCAGTGCCCTTGTATGTGTCTGCTGTATATTCAAACTGCCAGTCAAAGGTCTTTACTCCCTTAACATATTTTTGTCTCCAAACAGAATCTTTTTCAAAGTAGTCTCCGATAAGCTGTATGCATGCTTGCTCAACATTGTCAGGAACTGATTCCCAACCAAACTTTCCAGCAACTCTATATCTTACATTCTTTTTAAATGCTCCGCCGTATCCTATATCGTTTACAGTTGGAGGAACCATCCCATTTGCAATATACACTGTATTGTCAACTAAGTTTTGAGTATCAACTCTAATTCCAAATCCTGTTTCTGATACTATAGGAACAGTATTCCAGTTGTTAATATTATTAATGTTATCAATCAAAAGATAGTCCCCAGCATATAGTTCATGCAATTGAGACAACTTAAATGGCAGAGGCAATATGTCTGATCCATTTCCATATGCTACCTGAACATCACTGTAAAGATGAAAGGACTGATTGCAATAATTTTCAATAAGTTTTCTTGCATACTTTTCTGCCATCTGTAGTTGGTGGTAGGTTTTATGCATTGGGTCAGACTGATCTGTACCAAATCCAAGATCCTCTATTACTTCTGCAAAATTAGCATACGGAGTTACAACATCTGTGTAGGATACATGATAAGAGGTTGATCCACTTACTTGATATCTCCATACTAATTTAAACTTTTTGTTTCTATTAGAATAAGAAATAGGCAAAACAATTTGGTATGTTCCAAAATCATTTTCTAGCTTTGTGGCAGTCATTGTTAATAATAATGTGGTCGGATTAATAGAAGGATTAATTGATGGGTCTTCTGTTATATCATAAATATCTACAGATACATTACCATCGGCATCTACAAGTTCGCCTGCCCAAAATATCTTGGTCTTTATTGGTGCATTACTATTTACGTAAATCTCTGCCATTTTTAAGTGGTTTTAGTTGTAGTACTCCTGTACTTCCTTAGGCGTAGCTAATCTAAAACCTTCCTCCCTATCAAAAATTAATTGTGCTGTCTCTTCTTCCATAGCAACAAAGGGGTGTTCCTTTGTAAACGTATGTCCAGCGATGTCGTATCTGAAGTTTGCTCTGGTCATACGGACCAAGACATTGTCTTCATCAATTTTCTTTTTTGAATCAAATTTTGGAAGAATTTCTATTTCGTCCGCATCCTCTTCAATATCTTTAATTGTCTTTTGGTAAACCGACCATGTAACGCCTTCTTCTGTAAAAGCTGCAATTATATCGTTTTTATTTTTTAAGCCTTCTGTATCAACGCCGAAATCTTCTGCGATTTTCTTTAACTCAGATACCTTTAGTGTATCAAATGACATAAAATCTCCTTAGTCTAAGTTATTTAATTATAGCATTAGTCGATTATAATGAAAAGCCCCTAAAATTAATTAGGGGCCTTTCTTATAAGTCTTCTTAATAAATTAAATTATGAAGCGACTTTAACGTTCTTGACAACTACCCAAGCATCTGCCTGTTCGATTTGAACACCAACACGAGTATACATTGTGTACTCAATTGAGTCCTTACGTGGCCAGAAGAATCGGTAAACAGTTACATCACGCTTAACACCAATAACTACGTTATTTGGGAATGTTAAGTGGACGTCTCCGTGTGAACCTGCTGCACCTGAATATGTGCCTGTCTGTGTCTCTGGAAGCAATGGAACTTCAACGATTGGAATACCAAATGCGTATGGGGCTACATAACCTGCTGGACCTCCAAGAACAGGAACATCACCACGGATAATGCCAGAGGCAATATCTTGTGGGGTAGTGTTCTGAATGTTCTGTGAGTTAGAGAACAAGTAATCCTGAATTAGGTTTGAACCTGATAGGAAGCGAAGATCTGTTCTGCGCTGCTTGTACTTACGTGGCATTGCCTTAAGAGCTGAGTTAAATACGCTACGTGTAATTGCGGCACCTGCTGCATCTACTACGTGTGCGCTTGTCTTAGCCTTCTTTACAACTCCATCAAATGCCTTGTATAGGTTATCTGTGGATAGTGATGTATCTCCGTTTAGGACTACATCTTCAATGTCATTACCTGCCTGTGTTGCCATCATGCGTGCAATGTGATCTTCTAGATCTGGTCCTTCAATATTGTCTTCAAGAGACTCTGTTGAAAGTTCCCAGTCTAGGCGAAGCTTCTTTGTTGTAAGAGAGATCTTTGAGAATGTGACAGCAGCGTTTGCACCTGTGTAATCACCTTCTGTAGCGAGCTTCATAAGCTTCTCGCCAACTGACATACGATCAATCTCGGTTGTATCTGATTTCATTCTTACAGTACGTGCGACTTTACCAATTACGGTTGCGTCGAACATATAGTCAAGAAAGCGAGCTGATTGCTCTGGATTTAGTAAACCACCGTTACCATTTTCTGATGCTTCGTGGATACCTGTTCCGCCTGTAGCGGATGCAAATGTGCCTGTGGCAGTTGTGCCTGTAGCAATTGCTTTTTCTAACATTTCGTTACTCATTATATTTTCACCTACCCTATTATCGAATTAAATCTGATACGGTACCGAGGAAAGAACCGTTCCATTTAGATTTTGTTATATTTACTTCCTGAGATCCGCCAAGATCTGAGGACTTCTTAATTGCAGTCTCTGATTCTACTGCATCGACACGCTTTGTAACACCATCAATTGTGTTTTTGATATCTGAAACAGCATTGCTTAATGCTGTGTGTTGTTCTGCCAACTCTGTGATTCTAACTTCGACAGCCTTGCTAAAGCTTTCAACAGTTGACTTAATTTCTGTCACCTGTGCTGCGTTAGATTCTGTAGCCTTAGTAAGAGTTTCTGAGAAAAAGCCTTTTAGATCGCCCATCATCTTTGCAAAATCAGGTTCATCAACCTCAACTTCTGATACATCGGCTGCTTTTTCGAGAGAATCGGCAGAAGCGTCTGCTGCGGGAGCAACATCTACATCAGCAGGTGCTACTTCAGCAACTACTAATGTTTCTTCGGCAATAGCTTCTGGAGCTATCACGCTTTTTTGTACATCTGACACTTCATTACCTCCTTCTACGTTTGCCTGTTTTGCAATTTTTTGTGAATCAGGCAACGGTAATCTTGACTTCTTAAATGAATCAAGAATCTTATCTATTTCGTTTGACTTGTTTACATCTGAACTTTCTACCCAGCCAATTAATGTTGCTGGTTTTCCAGATACTGGTGAATCAAAAGTTTTTTCTGTAGACATAAATACAGAGTCACTTTCTTCACAATAAAAAATATTTTCTGTTACTACTTCTGCTGCCATGCCTTTAAACACTAGCTGGCCATTCATCTTAGATATTGAAAGAACATTACATAATTCATTTGCTGGTGAATCTACTATTGATAATTCCATCAAATCGTAGCCTTTAATAAATCTTACTGTCTGCCCTGTTGACTTGTTAACTTCATCATCTGACTCTGTAATTTTCCCGCCAATTGAAAATCCTGTAAGAGTGCCATCTAAACATTTTTCCCATGTATCATTTGCACCTTTTGATACATATACATCTACATATATTCCGTTAAAAAATTCTTTTGTAATTGAATCGTAATATGTTTCTGGCTTAAAAGAAAGCATTTTGCCAACTGCAAGCGGTGTGTGCATTTCACGAATGTTTCCACGAAAACTTTCAAACGCTTTCATGCTTGCATCGGATGTGACAACGTCACCAGTTTGATCAACATTGTCTAAAGTTGCAAATCCTGAGACTGTTCGCTTCTCACGGTTTACCTTTGTGAAAGGAACCGATAACTGTATATTTTCACCATTGGCAGACCAATGTGACTTTTCAATATTCATATGCTTAATTTTATACTTGTACGCATCAAAAGGCAAATAGTGGTTGAGTAGACTTAGTCGACTTGTCTGCCGTCGCCCTTTGCATTTCTTCCTTCACCAGATTTATCTGGGGAAACAGCACTTCTGTCTTGAGTTCTCTGTCTGCTATTTGTGGCTTGAGCGGTAATTTCAGCGGCTTCCTGAGCTTTTAAATCTACCATTTCGTCTCCACCGTCAACTGGAACCATACCCTTTCTAATTCTTACTTCATTAGGGGTAATTACTTTCATCCTTAAATAACGCTCATCAATTTTAGATTGAGTATCTTCATCTGTAAGAGTAAGCTGATTAAATTTAATTAATAAAGCGTCTGTTTTTTCTTCAATTATTTTATTTAATATTTTTTCCAAAATCATCTGGGCTGGCGCACAGACTTGCTCTCTAAATGTTTTATCGGCATCACGAGCAACCGCTAAATTAACACCCTCTGGGGTTCCCAATTTATTTATTGGAACACGATGGGCAAGCAGGATTTCGTCTCTATTTGCCTGACGGTATTTATTAAATGATGACTCTTGAGTGCTTGCCTCAATAGGCTCCATTTTAAATTCAACTTTTGAGTCTGGGGTATCTGCTGGAAGTGGTACATAAAGAGATCTATGATTTTTGCCCTTTAGTCCAACCTGGAAAAACTCAAGTAATTTTCTTTCTGCTTCTGGAGAAAGCTTTGCGCCTTTTACTGTAATAATATATCTTGGCACAGCTTTATTTTCAAAATAATCTAAATTATATTTAGCGGCAAACTCATTACCAGCTAGTGCATTTGTTGCTGCAACAATATCTGGTATTCCATAATAATTATTTGTAGGCGTGTACTTCTTTAAATGAATAACTTCATTTGGTCGATCTTCTACTCCTGCAATTGGGTTCTCTGTTTCTTTGTCCCCAAAATTTCTAAAGTAAACAGCCTTGCCATAAAGTAGCTGAACAAATCCATCACGGAGTCTACGTACTCTCATTGTCTTTGCTGGAATGTGTCCAATATATCCAATGTTTCCGCTAGTGGTTCTTCCAATTTCAATGTATCCGTTTCCAGTTACTTCATAGTCTGTGTATGCCTTTTTAAGAGTTTCAATAAAGAGCTCTTCCTCGTTTGTTTCGTCTAGCCATACATTTAAATCTTGTCTTAATTTATTTAGCTTCTTACGAGCTCGCTCTAATTGCTTGTCATCTGTTATTGAATCAAACGCCTCATTTGTTTTTCTTGTTTCTACAAAGTCGTAGCCTAAACCAACTATGTTGGCAACCTTTGCATTTACTGCAGAATAGTTGTATGTTGAAAGTTCATATACTCTTGATAAGTAATCTAGGTTATATGGCGGCTCGATTAAATCGAACATTGCGTAACCAGTAATTGCTTGAGCTAGAAGGTTTTGCTGTGTTCCCGTTCCGCCTTGTCCAGTAAATCTTTTTGTAAATTCTCTGTTCATCTTTCTTTTAAACGATGTGCTTAAGCCGCCAACCTTTTTTAATCCCTCTACGTCTATTGTAAATGGATCATTGTTTGTAACAACCTCTTTATTTAAAAGAGCCCAATCCATGGCATTAGATATATTAATATCATTACTAGATGATTCATCGTTTATAAATTCCATTTACTTTAAACCCCTAAGCTTTTTCATTTCATCTTTATGGTTACCAATATCCAGCGGGTCTGGTATTAATCCCCAGTCAAGTCTTTTCTTTTGATATTCAAATTCTTCGTCATCGATTTTTCTGCGCCCTGATAGGAATTTAGGCTGACCCTCATGAATACCATATGAGCGAACTTCTCTAGCAAGGGCGTCCATCTTTGATCTATTTCCCTTTTTTGCGGTAATAGAAAGGAAGTTTCCGTCGTCGTCACCAATCCATCGTCCATCAGGCATCTCCCAAACATATATGCCTAGAGTTGTTTCCTCTTCTAGCATTTTTGTGTTTATTGTTTTAATATCCATAGTATTTTATTTTACCATTCTTTGAAACATAAGTCCAGCTTTTTGTCACACCATTGTACCAAATTAAACGTTTTTTACCACAATCCAGTCATAATCATGTACTTTATAGGCATCTTCTGTTATCGACATTGACGTATCTTCTGATAAAGTAGCTGGCCTTTGAGTATAAAGCCCATAATGGGATATGGCCAGATTTGAAGTAAATGCTGTAGGATAGATAGCTATATTCTTATACAAGTTTCTTGGTCCAGAATTTGACCATGTTCCTCCAGTTACTTTAACATTGAACCATATTTGGCTAGTTGCTGCTGCCGATAAAACAATAACAATATGATATATTTCATCTGGGCTCATAAAGGAATTTACATTAGTAGAAGATGCTCTGTCTACCCCGTTTACATATATAGCAGATATACCAGTTTTTGAAACAACACCCGATGCATTCCATGAATACTGTGACGAGCTGTTGTATAATAAATAATTTGCAGAAAGGGCTATGGGTGTAAAGAACATCTCTATAGTCCGAACATTCATTAGTGTATTAACTGGGAATCCAGATCCATATGGCCTAATGCCATTATTCTTATTTCTTAAAAGAATTGGATAGTCATCTGAGGATAGGTCATAGTCCCACAAAGATAGGTTAGACTCTTCTGGCTCTATATCTTCTCCGTGGTTATCTGCAAATAGTGTCTTACTTGAATAAAAGTTAAAAGAAAGAGAATACAGTTTTGGTAAAAACTTTGATATGTCTGAGCTATCTAAAGTTATTTTAACATAAATAACTCTCTCTGATGAAAAGGAATTATTGCCATATAGATATCCTGGAATTGCCTCTCCATTAACACATTGACTATAATTAATTCCATCTGTACCTATTGCTACTGATACGCCCTTGGTTCCGCTCCACTCAACCTTTGAAGACATTAAAGATATTGCACTTGGTATTGAAAAGATGTCGTATATAATAACTTCATTTAAATCAGTATTAACTGTTATATAGTCTTCAGTATTTTCATAGTATAGCCCATCAGATTGAAACTGATTCCATTTCTTATTATAAGGATAAGAATATGAAAATGTTTTTTTAATACTTTTATCAGATAAGCTAAATAATATTCCGCCGTCTGGCCCAACAATTTGTATTGGGCTAATCCCGTTAAATAAATCAAAGTGTGATCTAATTTTTTCTTGAGGTAAAGCGTATCTGTATACTGCTGGTGCATCGATTATAAATGAATCTGTAATGTTTGCTGTTGGTCCTATTTTAGGCAAAAAGGTTGATGAAGCAAATCTGTATTTTTCATAAAATATAGAACCCGCTCTTTCTCCATTTACAAATAAGCTCATTGATGTTGGAGTGTAGGTTGCACATATATGAAGTGCTTGATCTATTGAAGGCAATCTAAAATCAAGCCTTTTATTTTCTACTCTAAATACCAAGTTGCCGTCTTCATAATAAATTCCGACCTTGCTTGTGTCATCCGCAAAAACTGGAGTTAGTGAGGTAGATAGTATTTTTGAATAAACCCAGCACTCTAATGTAAAATCATTATCTGAAAAATATTTAGTTGCTAGTCCGCCAAATGCGGCGTCGCCATTGTAATCATATGCAATTGGAAGACTAACGTAATTTAAAGTATTAATTAAAGATCCAGAAACTCCGCCTGAAACTAGAGGTAAAATATTTGTGGTAAGGGATCCGCTATATGTTCCATTGTTGCCAGATCCAGATACATCAATTGCGGTTGTGCCCGAAATTTCATCCAAAGGCCAAAAGGCAATCGGGTTATCTTTTATAACCTGTAACTGATAAGACATATATTTATTATACCTTATTGTTAAACCAAAACAAGGGTATCATATACTTGGTTCCAGATGTTACTGGCTTTGGATCGTGATAATATGGCTTATTGGATGGGAAAACTATTAAGCTACCAGCTTCTGGTTTAAATGAAACCCCTTGCTTTGGGAATTCAATCACGCCTCCTTCGTAGTTATCGTTTAAATAAAAAACCATGGAAACTGAAGGGATTAATGTAGTCCTTCCTTCACCTTCATAATCAACATGCGGCCCCATATAGACATCAGTAAGATATTTACTAATAGTGTAGTAGTCTGGCAAGAAGTCTGGGTTAATCCCAGTTTTTTCTTTATAGTCTTTTGCACACTTTTCAACAATACTTTTTATTTTTAAAGATATTAATACTTCTTCGCTATCATTCATATTCCTGCTAGCAGTATTGCTAAATGATCCGCTTTTGACTGATCCATAAATATTATCAGAATTGCTTGCATACCAAATTTTCCATTTTGAAATTGGTGAGTTTTCTAAACATTCATTGTCTAGTCTCTCTATGGTATCTATAAAATTTTTTGGGTCTTCTAATAGACCTGTATAATAAATTATATTATCTGCTATTTTTTTTGAATTCATCATAACTAACTGGTTTATTATCAATCATATAAAGCATTCCGTATGGAGCTTCTTTATCTAATCTTTCTTTTTCCATTTCAGCCCATTTTAATGCGCCATAATACTTTTGTTTTGTTAGCCAATCTTTAGATCCGTCTGCTTCATACACAATAAAGTTTCTAATAAAATATTTCTGGCCATTTTTAATTGTTTTTACTCCATGAAAATAAGGAAGACTTGAAGGGAAAACTAATATGTCTCCTGCTTTTGGCTTATGGTTTATAAATTTGCCATTAACAAAGAACTCGATGTCTCCTCCATCATAATCATCATTTATATATGTTGTACATGTAAGAAAGAATTTTTTACCAGGCATGTCTCTTTCTGATAATACGAAGTCGGTGTGATACTGCATTGCTAAATTGTTTTCTAATACGTCTAAATCTTTTTTATATTTAGAAAAAGAAGAACTCATTAACTCTGCTCCTGTAGGCAACTCTATGTCGTGCCTAGTTAAGTAATCATTAATTGCTAAATTGTAAGCTTCATAAACTCTATCTGATAAATATTTTTCTTTATCGTATTTTTCTCCGAGCTCTCTTGGTTCGTTTGGATCGTGTTTTTGCTGTGAATATGTTCCAAAGTGGGACCACTGTGTCCAGGGCCTTAAGTAGTATCTTCCTTCAGCTGACTCTTCAGACTCTTTCATTATTTGATATAGCTCTTCAGCGTCTGGAAGTAAACCTCTGTATACATCGACATTTGGATATAGCTCTTCATAGTGCATATTGATTTCCATTTTATTCATCTACCTTACCCTTGTATGTTAGTGTTATTCCACGTTCACGATCTTCTCGCCATTCTTTGTATAGTATTTCTTGATCTGCCCTTACTCCCTTAAGTTCGTCTGCCCAGGCCTGCTCTTGTTCTGGTGTATAAACTGCATCTGCTCTATCCCAGAAAGATCCTACTGTGTATCTTGTTCCTCCATGTACTGTAGCAACTTCATGTTCGTTTCCAAAACCTCCGTCAAACACGGCAATCATTCCTACTTCTGGTTTTATGCTAATGTCATAATTTTTCCAGTTAAGCCTACCGCCTGTAAAATCATCATTTAAATACATAAATGCCGCAAATTTACTTCTTACAAACGCTGTTGGATTGCCATGCTCATCAGAATTATCTGAATGAAAACCAGCAAAGGCTCCGTCTATCCATTTTTGTGCGTGATAACTAATTTCTTTTAAATCTGTACCTAAAAGCTCTTCACACAATAATTTAATTTTACTTTTTAATTTATTAAAATAGTCTGCAGGCAAATCAAATTTTAATAAATCTGGATCTGATTCCCAGAACCCCATAGCATAGGACTCATAAAAAGAAATCTGATTCCATTTTAATTTATTTGATTCTACTAAAAATTCAAAATACTTTATAATTTTGTCGCACTCTTCTTTATTTAAAAAATTTTTAACTGCAAAGGTGTCGTCTTTATATTTAATTATTTCCATTAGTTTCTTCCTTTTCTAATTTTGTTACGGTCCAGAAAAATGGGCAGGTATATCTTGTTCCTTCTGTTACTACATTTACTCCGTGTATGTAATTCATATCTCCAGGGAAAAAATATGCCCCTCTAGCTTTTGTTTTAAATGTCACGTTCTGTTTTGGGAAATATAGCTCTCCTCCAACATAGTCCTCGTTTAAATAAAAAACCGTTCCTATATCATACCAGGGGAACTCGTTTGCAGTTCCAGCATCTGGGCCTTCATGAAGCTCTTTATCTGCGTGAGGGAATTGCATTGCTCCTACTGGCCATCTTACAATTGCTGGATGAGTTGGCCAAGCCTCCACATTAAAAAAGGATTCAATTTGATCTTTTAATCTTAGTATAACTTTGTTTAATATTTCAATAACTTCTGGATCAACTTTTTCTAAAGTTTTTAAAGTAGCGACTCTATTTTCCCAAACTCTATGGTCATATATTATATTTCCATTTTCGTTCCATTGTGATTCTGTTATGTCCCAGTGCTTATTGTTTTTTGCAAAATTTAGTAGGTAGGACTGTTCTTCCTCTGTTAAAAAATTTTCTAATTCTACTATGTTCTCTTTAGAATCCCCAAAGTAGCCAGACGGAGTAATTGATTTTCTAGAGTACCTTACTCTTTCTCCAATGTCATTATTTAAATTTTGCACATTTTCTCCTATTCGTACTTCTTTTTAAACCAGGTATGTTTTTTATACTCTCCGCCATCTTTGGTTCTGTATAAATTAGCCTGATTATTATGTCTTTCCAATATTTCAGTATAGCTGTAAAACTTTAAATCCATTTTCCAATCTTCTCTTTTAAATGGAATTATTTGAAGGTATGGAGTACCAGACGGGATAACTCCTTCAAAATCTTTTCTTAAAAAAAATGGTATTAATCCTGGCGTATTCATCTTGTCATTATCAATTATACCAGCAGTAGTTATAAATGGTAAATCAAATCTATTTATTGGACTTAAGTATATTGCACTGTATCCATCTGGAACCTCTGGGGCCCAATTTGGATACCAATGAAAATGATTTTCTGAATACCCTTCTGGAACAAAAAAATTAGGCATTGGTTGTCTTGAATCACAAAAATCTTCAAACCCCTGCTCTGTTTTAACTACAGTTATTCCTTCTCCATTTTTATAAAATGTTAAATCGCATGGAGTTGTATAAATATATCCAGAAGTAAATATGTCTAAAAGAGCTGGGCATGCTTTAAAGCTTAGCATTTTTCCACCCTCATTATTTAAATAGTATTCTCCATTGGATAAATTTTTTTCATATCTATCAGCAGAAGAATACCACTTAGGAACTAATGTTTTTGCTAAAGATGGGTGATATTTATCTGAAACCTTATTGTAAAGCCTGTTGGCATGAAAAGTTATCTTATTCATTTTCTCTATTTACTTTAAGCCTTATTGTTTTTAATGGATGCTTTCCAACTGAGTTGCCTAAATGATCTACCGCATTTCTATAAAAATCAGTCCAATTGTTGCTTAAAATTATCTCTCTTTGTTTTTTAATATAATCTTCCCCTTTATATGGAAGAGCTGCCATTTTGCTAGGATGTTCAAAATTAATTTCTGAATTGTTTAAAGAATTTAGATCTATTGGAATTATTGAAAATATTTGAGTATTGGCTTTAATTGTAATTGGGACAAAGGGCTTTGTTACTTTTACAACGCATGGCAGTTCGCCAGAATAAAATGAAGTGCTTATAATACTTGAAAATCCATACATTCCATCTATAAATTGATTAGGAGCTGGTGTTTGTAACATAGAGATAGACTCATCTGTTTTAAAAGTTATTCCTGTATGAAAACTAACTGTTGCGTTCCCTCTATCTGGATATGCATATTTTTCTCCAGCTAATATTTTTATGTGGTGTGGGTCGGCATTGTTTACTCCATCCCAAACAAATGTTATGTCTTCTGGAAAAGATATTCCCCAACCCATTGTGTTGGTAATGCTTACTGGGAAACATCTGTATGCGTGCCTATTTGCTGTTTGCTCCATCCAATCTCTTTTCGTAGAAAGCTGCTCTAAATTGCATGGGTGCTCTGATGTGGTGTAAGCAGTAATATTAAACATAGTTTTGTGTATATCTTTTTTCAATTTCACGGTAATCAGGCGTATGCGGTGCTTCTAAATAATCAAGCATAGTAACTATTGAGTATTTTATTCCGCTTGTAACTGGCAAAGCTGCGTGTGAGTAAATATATGAAGATGGGAATAAGTAAAGGTCGCCAGCTTTTGGCTTAATCTTTAGGTTAATTTTATCAAAGAAAAGCTCGCCACCTTCGTAGTCATCGTTTATGTATCCAACTGAAGATAGTACGCATATGTAAGAATACCCATGATCTGAATGAACGTCGAAATGCTGATCTGCTCCATATTTAACAAAATTAAAGGATTCCCAGTAATTTAAAGGTGCCAGACCAAACATGTTTCTATAGTTTTCAACTGGTGCTAACTGTGCTTGCTTTGCATCTTCCCAGATAGATTCTAATTTTAAAGTAGCATTACTTTTGCCTTTTGGGTCATCAGTATTTTTTTTAATTTTAAAATCATAACAATCTCTATATTTTTTATCTAGGTCTCCATAGCCTGTCATTGCCTGCTTCCATTTGAGCTCTGAAGCATTTTCTGCTAATGTTCCTTCAAGTCTGTCTATTAGGTTCATTTCTTTTTTAAATACATCTCGATAAACTATTACTCCTGGATATAAGTATTCAGCATTTGATAACATTTAAGATCCTCCGTGATATTTATTATTATAATCTAGCATTGTTACTAAAGAATATTTTGTTCCGTCTTTTACTGGCATTGCTTTATGTGAATAAATGTATGAAGAAGGGAAAAGAATTAAAGATCCAGGCTTTGGTTTAATAAATAAATTAAAATGTGGAAAAAACAATTCTCCCCCAGTATAATTATTATTTAGATATCCTACAGCAGAAAGAGTAGAGACATAAGACTCTCCATGATCTGAATGCTCAGAAAAATGTTGTCCTTCTCCATACTTAACAAAATTAAAGGCCTCTATGTAATTTAATTTAATCTTAAATTTATTACAATATTCTTCTATTGCTGGCTGCATTGAATCCATGCAGTCATCCCAAACTTTATCCATCTTTAGCCAGTGTTCATTTTTATTAAAAGAAACTATTTCTTTTTTAAATTTAAAATCATAGCAGTCTCTATAGCTTAAAAGCAAATCTCTATAACTTTCTGATGCAGCAGCTTGCTTCCAAATATACGAGTTATTTTTATCTTTTAATATTTCTTCTAGGCGATTAACTATACCCAAGGCTTCTGGAAAAATATTTTCATATTCCCATATACCTTGGGCTAGCTGTTTAAAGTTTGTTTTCATTATTTCCGTTCTTTTTAAATACAATACTATTATAGTATCATATTTTTATAAAGAATACAATATTAAATTGTATTGTCGAAAGATAAAGTTTTTTCTGTAAAGTAGAATGGATAAGGGGTTAGTTCTAAGCTATATACATAAAACAAGCCTTTCTTTTCCGCAATTGTTTCTACTGGAACAAACGACTTTGATTCTTGTGAATATATCATGTCAGAAGAAATTATTTCTTCGGCATTTAATATTAAAACATTGTCATTTCTTTTTACTACCATAGAGTGAGATTTTGTTAAAAATTCATTATTAATAACAATTGCTTCTTCTTTTTGGTGAATAGTTATATTTTTAATTGTAGATACAACAATATTTGAATCATTAATATCTTCTTCTGAAACAATCATTTCTGAAGGGTTCATGGTGTAGTTTGGATCATTAAATTTTTCTGTAATTGAATTAATATTTAATGAAATAACTTCATTTCCAGCTACTAGATTTTCTGCTCTAACTAATCCGTCTACTGTTTTTACAAGGGTCTCAGGACCGACAGAGAATGGAGGTGGGAAGAAGAATCTTGGAGGCGAAAAGAATCTTGGAGGCGAAAAGAATCCTGGAGGGCCAAAGAATCTTGGTGGTGCAAAGAATCCTGGAGGCGCAAAGAATCTTGGTGGTGCAAAGAATCCTGGAGGGCCAAAGAATCTTGGTGGTGCAAAGAATCCTGGGGGGCCAAAGAATGCTGGTGGTGAAAAGAATGCTGGTGGTGAAAAGAATGCTGGTGGACCAAAGAATACTGGTGGCGCAAAGAATGTTGTTATCGGTCCAAAGGTAGCAGATAGGCCTTCACCATTAGCATTTGTTAAGAAAACTGAGTAACTTTGTGCTGTACCAGGCTCTTGTGTAATTGTGAGTGGGCTTGCTCCAGTACCAGATTTAGAATCTGTTGACGTATATCTACGAGAAGTAATTGATTTACCTCCAGTTTGGCCTTCTGCCCAAGTTAGAACATCCTGGCCATTCACTGATGATGTAACTGATCCAGAAGTTGGTGCACCTGGTACAGTTGTAACAGTTACTGCAGCAGATGCGGTTGAAGCTGGTGATATTCCTGCTGCATTTGTTGCTCTTACTGTAAATGTTGGTGTAGCTCCAGAAGCAAATCCCGTTACAACAATTGGAGAAGATGATCCAGTTACCGCTGTTCCTGAGCTTGGTGTTACCGTAAAAGATGTAGCAGCGGGAGAAAGAGCTGGTAAAGAAAATGCTACGGAAACTGCACCATCTACATACGATCTATTTGTTCCAACATCTGTGCCAACAACGTTTATTGGTGCTAGTGGCTCTAGAAAGTCATTGGATGCCGCTGACCTTCCACCTATATTTTTATTTACTGCCATTTATTTTCTCCTTTTCATATTAAATGTTTATGCTGTTAAGTCGCCGTAAACAACCCATGTATCTGTTGCTCTCTTGAAAAGAGTAACTCCAGACCATTGTGTACGTAACTTCAAACCTGGTGTTCCATTAACTGTTACTCCTCCAGCACCTGCAATTGTAACCTGCCCTGCGCCTGTCTGTAGAATATCAATTGATGTTCCTACTGGCCAAGCAACCGTTGCATTTGTTGGAACTGTTAAAGTGAGTGCTGATGCTGATCCCATTTCAATCATGGAATCTCTTTCTGTTAGAGCTGAAAGTGTGTATGAAGCAGTTTTTTGAATAATGGGTGTCCGTGACTGAACGCCTTCCTTTGTTTGTGTTCCGTCTGTAAATGCTACACCTGAAGCAGAGGCTGTAATTAATCCTGATGCTGTAAGTGCTGCTACGTTATTTGTACCAGTAAATGTTGGTGATGCAAGTGGAGCAAATCCTGAAATGCTTGCACCTGCAGGAATTGTTACTGTTCCAGTAAATGTAGGTGAAGCAATTGGGGCTTTTAGTGCAATTGAAGTTGTTAGTGTTGTAGATAAGTTTGCATCATTTCCAAGAGCAGTTGCAATTTCTCCAAGAGTATCAAGAGTTGCTCCTGCACTATTTACAAGTGCTGCAACTTCTCCACGAACATAAGCAGTTGTTGCAACCTGTGTTGTATTAGTTGCTGCTGCTGCTGTTGGAGCAGTTGGTACACCAGTAAGTGCTGGTGAATCAAGTGGTGCCTTAAGAGCAACATTTGCTACTGTTTCTTTAAGGTCAAGTGCTGTCTGTGCAGCAGTTGAAACTGGTTTATTTGCATCTGAAGTATTATCAACATTTGCAAGTCCTACTGAAGACTTTGTAAGTGCTGCTACTGCAGTTGAAACCTTTGTATCTGCTGCTGTTCCAGCAGCTGCAATTGCTTCTGATTTTGCTGTTGCAACTGTTGTCGCTGTGGCAAGAACTGAGGTGTCTGCAATTCCGTGAACTGCAGTTGTATCAGCAGAGTGTGTGCCAATTGCTGTGTTTCTATCATTAACCTCTGTGCCAATTGCTGTTGAAATTGCTGTATTTCTATCTGTTACTTCAGTACCAATTGCTGTTGAAATTTTTGTGTCTACTGCAGTAGATGTAATCAATGCAGCTGTATCTACAATTCCATGTACGTTTGTTGTGTCTAGATTGTGAGTATTAATGTCTGCCTGATAAGCTATAAGTGAAGTGTCTGCAATTCCGTGAACTGCTGTTGTATCTAGCCTGTGTGCCTCAATAGCATCACCTGCAGCTACGCCTGCAGTTGAAATTGCTGCGGCTTCTGCTGCATCTGCCATTTCAATTGCTTTATCAGTTGCATAAGTTTCATATGCTGTTGTTAATGTAGTTGCACTAGAAGTAATTTGTCCATCTACGTATGATTTGCTTGTAGCATCTCCGACATTTGTTGGTGTTGGTAGATTTGTAACTTTGTTAGTTCCACCCATGCTTAGGTTTCCCGACATTGTTCCGCCTGCTAGTGGAAGCTTTGTTGCGATTGAATTAGTTATTGTTGTTGAAAATGCTGCATCATCTCCTAGGGCAGCGGCTAACTCATTTAAAGTATTTAATGTTGCTGGAGCTGCTTCTACCAAATCAGATATTGCTGTATCTACATAAGATTTTGTAGCTGCATCTAGATTTCCTGTAGGAGTTGCTAATCCAACAATTTTAAATCCATTTGCTGATAAATCTGTTCCTAATGTTTTATTTGATACGGTTGATGCTGATGTTGTTGTTAAAAGCAAAGCTGTATCTGCAATTCCATGTACATCTGTTTGATCAGCGCTGTGTGTTGAAACTGCTGTATCTGCATATGTCTTAGTTGCAACTGTTGAATCAATGTCAATGGTTATTGTTCCATTTGCATCATCGTATGTCTTGTCTAAACCTGTTCCAGCTAACAATGCTGCTTCTACTGTATCTACTACAGCTTCTGAACCTACTAGTGCCTGCCAGTTTCCATTTACTGTTGCTGGTGATGTGGCAAGTACATACGACTGTCCGCTGTCTGTTTGGATAGCAATGTCTCCAACCTGAGCAGTTAAGGCAAGTCTTGCTGCCTGGTTTGCTGCTGAAGCAACTGTTACTTTTGAAAGTGGTGGTAATTGAGATACATTTAATAATCCACTTGAATCAAGTGTAGCAACACCTGAAGGTGTTCCAAATTGTGATAAGGGAATGTAGTCTCCCAATGAAGACTCTAGAATGTATGGAAGGTTACCAAACTTAGCTGAACCATTTCCTACTTTAAATGTATTTTCGTCTGTTACAAAACCGACTTCTCCTGCTGCTAGGATTACACCAGCGCCAATTGCGTCTGCTGTAGCCCATTCTGTTGATGTACCTCTTCTAAGCTGAATTCTTACTGTTGACATTTTTGCCACCCCTTATTTATTTTATATTTGCTATTATAGCATTATTAACTTGCAAAACCAATTAAATCTCACCTGAGTCAAAGTACATGTCCCATGAAGTTGACGTTGGTGATCCTCCATCAGCATATTTACTTGATCCAGATGGAGTAACTCCATTAGCTTGAATAATATATGTTGGTTGACCGTCATAGTCAATTGCCAAGCCAATATCCATAAAGCTAATTGCTTGAGTTGTATCTGGGATCTCAGAATTAAATGCAATTGGAACCCAAGTGCCATTTAATTCAAGTTGTAGTTTATTTGTTACTGTATCAAATCTAAGGGGTGTCGTTCCCAAAACAACGTTGGAACTAAATGTTGCTGGTCCAGCTACATTTAATCCATTTTTTACTCTAAAGTTTTTATCTACTGTTGCCATTTAAGTTCACATATCCCCTAATTTTTTGTGGGGGATTTTTAAGGAATCCCCCTAAACCTTTATTTAACTATTTAATTAATGTTCCAACAACAATAACTTCAGTGTTACCATTTGCTGGCGTTACTCTAATTCTTACATCTGATCCAGAATAATCTGCTGTTACTGCAGCTAGCTCTGTTCCGTTTGAATATGTAATTCCATATTCAGAAACTGCTACGTTGTTTGAAGTATCAAGCGTTACAACTAGGTCTGAAACCTGAGTGTGTACGCCATTCTTTACTTTAACTACAAACTTAGCGCTTCTATAGTCTGCTGCTACCCATGATATGGCTGTTGTTGCTGCTGCAGTTACAATATTTCCAGTTGTTGCTGCAACTTGCTTAGCAACTGAGTTGTAATTAATTGCCGTGAATGATGTAGTTCCATTTTGCTGTGCTGTATTTGCTGCTGCTGCTGTTGCTTCTGCTGCTGCCTGGGCTGCGTCTGCCTTTGTAGTAGCATCTGATGCTGCTGCAGATATTGCTTCTGATTTAGCGGTTGCTACATTTGCTGTAGTTGCAAGAAGGGCGGTGTTTGCAATTCCATGAACGTTTGTTGTATCTGATTCATGTGAAGAAAGTGCTGCTGCTGCTGTTGCTTCTGCTGCTGCCTGGGCTGCGTTAGCCTTTGTAGTAGCATCTGTTGCGGCTGCTGACTGTGCTGCGTTAGCCTTAGTTGTAGCATCTGTTGCGGCTGCTGACTGAGCTGCGTTAGCCTTAGTTGTAGCATCTGATGCTGCAGTTGCTTCTGCGGCTGTTTGAGCTGCGTCTGCCTCAGCCTTGGCAAATGCTGTAGTTGCAATCTGAGTTGTATCAGTATTTGCTGCTGCAGTAGGTGCTGTTGGTACGCCAGTAAGTGCTGGTGAAGCTAAAGGAGCTTTTGTTCCAAGAGCTGTTGTAATAGTTGTTGCATAGTTTTCATCGTCTGCAATTGCTGCTGCAATTTCATTTAATGTATTAAGAAGTGATGGAGCTCCATCTACTACTGCTGAAACTGCACTTGATATTGCTGTATTACGATTTGAAACTTCTGTTGATATTGCTGCAGAAATTGCTGATGTTGAAGCTGTTGCTGCATCTGCAATTGCTTCTGACTTAGCAGTTGCTACGTTTGCAGTAGTTGCTAGAAGTGAAGTATCTGCAATACCATGAATGCTTGTTGTGTCAGCGCTATGTGTTGAAAGAGCTGATGCTGCGGTTGCTTCTGCTGCTGCCTGGGCTGCGTTAGCCTTTGTAGTAGCATCTGTTGCGGCTGCTGACTGTGCTGCGTTAGCCTTAGTTGTAGCATCTGTTGCGGCTGCTGACTGTGCTGCGTTAGCCTTAGTTGTAGCATCTGTTGCTGCTGCTGAAATTGCTGCTGCTTGTGCTGCATTAGCCTTTGTAGTAGCATCTGTTGCTGCAGTTGAAACTGACGCTGCATCACCTGAAACTCTAAGTGATGCTTCTGCTGCTACTTTACTTGTAGCATCTGATGCTGCGGTTGCTTCTGCTGCTGACTGAGCTGCGTTAGCCTTTGTAGTAGCATCTGTTGCTGCTGCTGCTTGTGCTGCGTTAGCCTTTGTAGTAGCATCTGTTGCTGCTGCTGACTGAGCTGCTGCTGCTGCACCTGATGCATCAAATACGCCAGACTTTACAGATAATTTTCCAGCACCACTAACTTCAAGTTGTGTTGCTTCTACGGATTTTACAAGAGTGGCGCCGCCAACAAGGTTGAGTATATAAGCATCCCCGCCTGTTTCTGTAAGTATATTTTGACCATTGATTGTGCCTGTAGCACCCTCAACAATAAGTCCTTGTTTAATTCTAAAATTCTTATTTACTGTTGCCATTGATATGACTCCTCTTATTGCTTATTTTTTAATTGCTGTTCTGTAATATCTAGCTGTTACCGCAGTAGTTACAGGCCTAATCTTAAAACTAATTATACCTGAACTTTCTTCAAATGTATAAGTAAACAAGTTACTATCTGTATTTGAGATGATATTGGACTCAGCAACGCTTATGTTGGTTCCGTCGTTTAGCACCATTAGCTCTGAAGAGTATACAGAAGACCCTCTTGTTATTTGAATTGTGTATTTTACTGTCCCGTATACAGTTTTTGTAAATGTATCTAGTACTGTTGAGTTTTCTATATCACAAACTGTTGCAGAAACATCATTGTTTCCGTCTAGTCCAAGAATCTCTGTGGTGGCTGCACTACTTGAGCTTAGGCTAGCAATTTGATCTTCTACTGAAGAAACTTTGTAGTCTAATGAATTTGGGTCTGCTGATCCATCTTTTCCAACTTTGGTCTGCAAAGCTTCAATAGAATCATTTGCATTTGCATGTTGCTGCGAATGAGATGGTGATGATAGTGTGCTTGTAGATGTAGGGTTTGTTAATACATCTAGATTTGCTGGGAATGATGTTGCCATTTTGCCTCCAGGCAGTGTTGCATGTTATCTAATTATACCGCATTTTATTTATATTTCGCCGCCATCAAATAAAGTTAATTCAAATAATGTAGGCGTTGCATCTTGTGCTGAAGAGGGTGTTCCACCTTCAATAGAATTAATTATTGGAAGCTCTTCAATTACTGTAGCAGGATTTTCATTATTAATTTCTTTAAATGTTATTGGGTTTTGTATATCAATTGTATGAACTTCTCCATCGTATGTATGAGTGTGCATGTAAAATGGAGTTGGATCTGTATTGGATGCTATTGTTACCCAAACAGTGCCATTGTGAATTTTTAAGGCTTTGTCTGTTGTATTAAAGAACACATCACCTGCCGACCCAGAAGGGTCGGCGGTAAGTGTAGTTAAATTAAGTAAAGACTTAAATTTTCTTGACATTTTATCCTACAATAACAACTCTGTATTCACCAGCTGTTGGAGCTGATGCAAATTTAACAGTTACTACTGAATCAGATGTATGTTGTACATCTGCTTCTATTTGATTATAATCTGCATTAGTTTCAAATATTTGTACTGTAAGATCTTTTGTTCCTAGATTGTGTGTTACTGTATATGATATTGCATATCCATCACCAATTGTTGTTGCATACTTTCTTGCAATATTATGATAATTACCACCAACCTGGCCAATCTGCCATACGTCAGACGTCTCATTCCAAAGAATTTCAGCATCTGCTTCGTTGCCACGCTCTACAAGAATTCCAGCATCTGCTGTTGGAGTTCCTGTTGCATTGCTATTAAGCTTAACCTTATTATCTTCAATGTTAATCTGTGTAGTATTTACAGAGTTTACTGTTCCTATTACATTAAGGTTTCCACCTACCTGCAAATTTCCAGTAATTTCAACATTGTTTGGTAATCCAATTGTGACTGCTGATGTTTCTGAGCCTGAGCCAGTAACTTCAATTTCATTTGCTGTTCCAGCAATTGTTGCTACATAATTTCCAGTTGTATCTGTTCCTAATTCAACAGAGTTTGGCTGTACTGTAGTTGTAATTGTTACATCGCCAAGATTTGTCATTGTTGCAGAACCAGTTACATCCCCTGAAAGAGTGATTACTGGGTCTTTATTAAGAGATACAGCGCCTGCTGTAACTGTAAAGTCGGTTGAGCTAAATGAAGCAACACCCTTGTTTGTGTATGTTGCATCTTCTGCAGAAACTGTAATTGTATTATTTGTTACGGCTACATCAATTCCTTCTCCTCCAGATACGGTTAGTGTATCTGAAAGTAGGTCTACTGTATCTGTTCCAGTATCACCAGCTATTGAAAGATTTGTTGCTACGTCTACTGTTCCTGCTGCAGTTATACGACCTTGAGCATCAACTGTAAATGTAGGAATTGCTGTTGTCGATCCGTATGATCCAGGTGTTACTGCTGTGTTATCTAAATCTATTGTTGTTGTACCTGCTGCATCACTATATGTTGCTGTAAGTCCTGTGCCACCTAATACAGATGAACCAATTAGGTCTTGAATTACTTCTGTAGATCCAGATGCTGGAATCCAGTCTGTTCCATTATAGAAATACAAAACGTTTGCAACGTTATTGTAGTAAATTTGACCAGAGACTGGACTTGATGGTGCTGATCCTAAATTTTGAATTCTTGCATTTAGCAGCTCATTCTTATTAAGGTCTAAGCTGACCGCATATTTTCTTGCCATTTCTTCTTCTCCCTTTTAAGACAGATGTGCTGTCCCTGAAAATGGTTGAGCCATTGTCAGTGTTATTTGATTTATATTATTGTAGTCTATACCAGTTTCTAGTATATCCCCTGCGCTTGTTTTTACTGTTACGTTTGGATAAAACCCTAAATTGTGTAATACTATTACGCTATACGTATTATTGATAGGGCCTGTAACTTGTGATAGTTCCCACGAGTATCTAAATGAGTAATCTGTAGGTGGGTTATTTAAAAGATAGTTTTGTGCACCAGCCCAAGTTTCATCACTTGGTTTTGGTCCATAAAATCTTGTTGTAAGAACATCATAATAAAAATCTCCAATTAACCCAAGGTTATTTGAAGGAAGTCCTGAGCCATTTAAAATGGTTCTTCCTCTTGGTCCTTGTGGACCAGGAGATGAAATTATTACTTTATTTTTGGTTTCTTTTACTATTACTTTTTCAGCCATCAGATGGTAACCGATCTACTGAGCGTCATAAAACCCTCAAGGAGTTTTATTTTATTCCCATTAGAATCGATTATCATAATGTCATAAGAAGATTTTGGATAGAACAGTTTATTTGTTTGGGTTGGTGTCATTTTTACAGATAACTTTCCCTGAGGACCATTTATTGTAATCCCGCCGCTTGGTGAAGTTAATGTAAAAGCTAACTTCGATCCACCTTGGGTGTCACGAACCTGCATCTTTGCAGATGCACCAGTAATATCAATAGGCGTTACTTCATCTTCTAAAGTGTATTGAACTTCAAAAATGAATGTAGCATTTTGATCTACTTCAAAGTTTTTTGATACTGCCATTTGCCATAGTCTCCTAAATAGGAATACTCCTGTACCAATTTTAGCACAGGAGTATTTCTAATTGACTAATTACTTAGCTTCGTTTGTAAAACCAAAATCTTTATTGCTTGGACTTAGAGCCTTTAGGATGACTGGTGCAACTGCAGCAAATCCGCCCATCAGAAGATCTCTTGGGCTGGTATTTCCAGTCATGTATAAAGCAATAGCTGCTGAAAGAAATGCACGTGCATAAGTTCCAAGCGCTGCTAAAATTTGTTCTGTCATTTGTATTTTCCCATCCTTGTTTAAATCCGATTTATTGAATTTAGCCATTTTATCATCTCCATTTTGGGCAGTATGCCCAGAATTTTGGGTTTCCCCAATCCTATTATTCTACCACTATGCAGATATATCTACAAGCTCGCAGTTTCCATCTGAGCTACATGCTAATGTTGCACTTGGTGAAGTTCCATCTTCTGTTTCATAAAAAGATAGATCTTCCCAGCGTATGTTCTTTGGCATTTTTGCAACTAAAGACTCGTATTCTTCTTTTGAAACTTCTTGATATGGGGCTTGCTTGTAAGAGTGGTCTGAGTGAGGTAGGAATGATATGCCAGACACCTCATCAAAATTCTTATAGACCCAGGCTCCAACTTCCATCCATTCTTCTTCTTTTACTGAAACTGTAATAGATGGCTTATGCTCGCACCATGCACGTTGATATACTAGCCATATATTTAAATGCTCAATTGCTGATAAATCATTTCTTACTATTGCGCCGTCTGGTGCTTTTACTGGAAATGAAAAAACATACGTATCATTTGGCTTCATAACATCATCTTCAACTGGTATTCCAACTTCTTTTAAAAATGTAGAAATTGGATCACCTTTTGAACCACGAACTGTTCTAATGTAATATGGGGAGTGCCATGGGTGCATGCCAGAAGACACTCCTACCAATTGAGAAACGGTTCCAGAAGGCTTTACGCAAGTAATAGCGGCGGACTCTGGAATACCAATTTGATCAGCCTCTTCTTTATTTGCTTCTCTTGCTTTTTCACGAAGAGACATTAAAAATGCTTCTAGGGATATAATATCTTCTTTTCCAGACATAAACTTATGTCCGAATTGTCCAGTTAATGAAACACCTAATAATCTTTCTTCTTCTGTGTTGTCTTTCCAAATTTTACGCAAGTATTTAAAATCTGTTAAAGTAGACTGCCATGTACCCAGTATGGTTGCAAGCTTTACTTTTCTTTCAATATCTTTTTTTGTATCATTTTCACGTATTACAACTTCTGATAGATTACAGAATTGATAAGGACGCAAAATGATCTCTGAACATGGATTAGTTCCGTAATGTATGTCTGAATCTCGTCTGCCAAATTTTGCTGCCTGCGCTTGAGCTGCCGCAACATTATAAATGCCACGCTCTCCAGATTTTGAATCGTAAAGAGATTTCCATTCTGCAATAAATTGTTCCATTTGTGGTTTTCTAGAATATGCAACGGAATTGTTTGATAAGGCACGCTGTGGGCTCTGTTCCCACCAATTACCTGATTTTGCTTGTGCCATTTCAATATCATTAATATTAGACAATGATATCATTGCTGATCTTCGGACTCCTCCAACAACTACAACTTCGCCAATCTTGCACATTATGTCATGACACTCTATTGGCTTAAGATTTCTTCCTGCTGCACTCTTAAATTTTGCAATAGTAAAATCAAAAAGATTTATGAGTGGTTGTGGACCAGATGACCTTCCTCCCATGGTTTTAAGCCTTGCGCCTGAGGGTCTAACTTTTGAAACATCAATTGCTGGTATATGTCCAGTCCAAAGCAATGCAAGAAGTTCACGGTACGCCTTTGCCCAGCCTTGTTTTGAATCTTCAACAACAATAACAGTATCTGATTTTTCAAGTTTTTCTGGTACGGCTGGAAGTTTATTAATATACTTATATTCAACTGAAAAACCAACACCAGTTCCACACATTAAGACATACATTGTTTCATCAAAGCTGCGTGGCGAGTCAACTGGAAGGAAAGCGCAGTTGTATCCAGCAACGTTGTCTCTTTCTAAAGCTGCTCCAGAAGTCATTACAGATCTCATAGATGGCATTACATTTCGTTCAAAAACAAACTCTTTTAATTCCGCAACAAGCTTTTCATTTGGAATGTAATTATAATTTTCTTTTAAATGATTAGTCATAAAGCTAAAATATCTATCTACTGTTTCTCCCCAAGTTTCTCTACGACCTTCTGCTTCTACCCATTTTGCATATCTAGATAAAGCAATAAAGTTTTCATAGGGATTTGCAATAGTTTGTAACATTTGTTATACGACCTTTTCTCCGCCTTGCGGTTTAAATTTTATATGAAATCCTAGTGTATCAAACTTTTTTTAAAGGGGGAAGGGATTAGAAAATTTTTTAAAAATTGGTTCAAAGGCATTAGCAGTCAACTGATTCCATCTATACTCTTCATGTATCTTAGTTGCTTGAGAGTAGTAATAACCAGAGTAAGCATTAAAGTTTAAAGACACTTCTCTCATAAGCTCAAGTAGATGTTGACGGTTTGGCTCAAACACTTTGCCTTCATGTGGAAATGGCCAGGGGGAATCTATTAGTTCAGATTTTAATTTTAATGGACCTAAATATTTTTTATAATGTGCCCAAGAAGATGTACAAATTGTTGGCATTCCTGTTGCTAGTGCTTGAAGAGGAATAAATCCAAATCCTTCTCCATAACTAGGATAAACTAAAACATCGTGATTGTGATAAAGATTAATTAGTTCTTCTTCATTTAAATTATCAGTTACAACATTTACATTGCTATACATATTTTGAGGAAGCCCTATTATATTTTTATCCATATAGTTATTATAGACTCTAGTGGTATTTGCTCCGTAAGCCTTTATAGTTAAAGAATATTTAGGATCATTTCCAAACAATGATAGGAATGCATCTAATACCATCTGCCCAGCTTTTCTTGGAGCGGGCTCTCCAATATGCAAAAATTTAATTACACCGTCATCAATTCTTTTTTTAGGAGACCAAGCAGCAGAAACACCATGTGGAAAAACTTTAATATCAGAATATCCATTTGATTCAAAAACATTTGCACACCAGTCTGAGGTTGTCCATATTTCATCTACAAGATCTAAATTTGATTTCCATGAAGAAGGAATTACAGTTGACTCCCATGGGGTATATGATATTTGATATTGTTTTCTATGCATTTTAAAATGATCTGGTTGAGAAAAATTTAGCTGTACTGGTGCTTTTGAATTTTGAAAAGGAACTGTATGTCCTAGGTTAGTTAATGATTTAACTATGTTTAATCCAGCATAACCGTAGCCATTATTATTTTTCATATTAATAGTTGGCGTCGAAAACGATATTTGCATAAATCCTTCCTAGTTGACTGGCTTGACACTACTTACTAGTAGATGTTATTATTATAGTTCGTTATCTCTCTAAAGGAGGAAATGCCAATGGAGAATATAAAACAAAAGATGAGCGATTTTGCTCATAGTATGACTGTAATAGTAATGATAACATTATTTCTATTTACAAACAATACTGTGATCCCCGCTCAAGCTTTAAAAGTACAACCAAAGACAGAAGTACAACTTAAGAAAGAAACCTTAGAAAAGTACAGCAATACTGTTTACAAGCCTTCGGAAAAGCTTTCAGACATTGAATTGAAAGAACTACTGGCAGCAGTAGGTTTTGAAGGAGAAGCCCTTAGAACGGCTTGGGCCATTGCTAATAGGGAGTCCAGCGGACGCCCACTAGCATACAATGGCAACAGGAATACTGGAGACAGTTCCTATGGAATTTTTCAGATCAACATGTTGGGAAACCTTGGTGTTGCTCGTAAAGAAAAATTTAACCTGAGATCAAATGTACTATTATTTGATCCAGTAATAAATGCAGAGATAACGTATTATATGACCAAGGGCGGTACTGATTGGTCAGCTTGGAAGGGTTTAACCCCAAGAGCAAAGGAATTTTATTTGAAGTTCCCAACTACACAGAAGTAGGAGAAAATGCGTAGGATACAGTATGTATCTAAATACATAGCACTTTCTGAAGAAGGCCTTGTACCTAGACTGGAATGCCCACTAGATCAAGGTCTTCTTCTTTCTAATCAAACGGATTTAGATGAAGTATATGTATATTGCCTTTCTTGCGAATATAAAAAATTCATAGGCTTTGGCTTTTACGATGAAATAATTAAGGCGGTAAAAAAATATGGATAGCAAAGATGAACAATCAATAGAAGATAACCTACCAATGGTTAACTATATAATGCTTCATAGAATATACGATATGCTTACTGTTATTGCTAATAAATTAGTTGGTGGCGATGAAATTAATAAAATGGTAGAATATCATGAAGCAGGATATCTTTTAGGCCCAGCACCTTCTTACAATGCTGGATTAGATGAAAAGGAATAAAAATGGATAAAGAAAAAATTGTACTTGCATTACTAGAAAAAATGAATAATGATACTAGATCTGCTGGATTGCAAAATGGAATAGACCTTATGCAAATAGAGCAGCAAATTATTGCAAATGCTGACGGCTTGCATTATCTTTTGGGAAGTCTTTACGATTTTATTGTAGAGAAAGAATTTTTTAAAGGCTAGATATAAAGTAAAATTGTGTTAGTTGAAGTATTTATTGCTCCTAACACATTGCACTATTTTTAGTGCATAACCCCAATTGGATCCGCCTCCAATTGGGGTTTTTATATTTAAAATGGTGGTATAATTATTACATGGGTGGAGCACATCATTTTGCAAAGACAATGCGTAGTCCTTATTTTACAATGGATGAGTACCAGGATAGCTGCCCCTGTAATAAAATTGTTTGTAGACTTGAAAGATTTTTAAAGTCTTTTTTATCATCTAAAAAGAAAAAATAAAATGAAACATACTGGCACAATTAATATAATTGAAAATTTTATATCACCACAAACATGTAAATATTTAATAGAAAGCTATAAAAATTCTTTTTTTGAAAATGAAAATACAAATGACAATGTTTTAGCAGGACCCAGCTTAGGCTTAGAACATGCATGGACGGTAAGTCCAACCAACACTTTTCCATTTACAGATAAAAAAGACAAAGAAAAAACAATATCTTCTGATATATTTACTCACGTTTTGCAAAGTATGAAATACTATGTTTCGAAAGAGTCTGGTAACGAGGTTGACCTTAGAACTGTTTTTCTAAGCAAAATGGTTACTGGAGCAAAATTGCAAGAGCATTATGATAATTATGATCCAGATGGGACACCATTTTATCCTTACGGGACAAACGCAGATGTTTTAAACAAAATAGGGTTCAAATCAGATTTTTCAGCTTTGCTTTATTTAAACGATGATTATACTGGTGGAGAAATTGAATTTACACAGCACAGTTTAAAGTTAAAACCTAAGCCAGGAACATTTATTTTTTTTAGAGGTGATATGGATGCGAAACATCTAGTACATAAAGTTGAATCTGGAGAAAGAATTAACTTAGTAACATTTTTTTGGGAAACAGAATACAGAAAAAAATATTTTGAAGAATTGCAGAAACAAAATTAAATTTAATTCTTTTTACTATTTGCATATTCCAAAAACTGGAGGAAGATGGCTTACCTCAAAAATGGAAGACGTATTTGATTATTTTGATTATAATAAAATTAAAATTATTAACAATAAAAACGAATATAAAAATAACTCCTTTGGCGAAAGAAATGGTGCCGATGCAACAAAATATTATGAGCACCAGGGCTGGCATTCAGAAATAGACAAAGATACATTTATACTTACGGTTTTTAGAGATCCAATTAAACAACTATGTAGCTTGTGGACCAACTCAAACGAAAACTTTATCTATGAAAATGGATTAAAAAAGGAAATATTTCTAAAAGACATGTCAAGCAAGTCACCGTATTTAAACAATCAATCTGTAAGTTTGTCTAATTCTACAAAACTTAAAAATTTTGGTATAGGTTTTAAAACTTTAGATATAGATTTTTTAATAAATAGAATTGATAGAATAAATAAAATAATTTTACTTCAAGAAAATGAAATAGATTACAATAAAGAAATTAAAAATTTATTAAGCTTAATGCAGATTGATTTACCTACTAAAATAGAAAAATGGCAGAATAATGTTGCCAGCTATAAAAATAAAAATCCTATGTCTAAAAGCCTTTTTAATTCTTTATCCGACGAGGAAAAACAATATCTAGGCGAATTACAGTATCTTGACATGGCCCTATATAATAGAATTATTGAAAAAGGGTTAAAATAAATTTGGTCTATATGAAAGCAAAGGTGGTATAATTAACATATGTTCTACGACAACCCAAATATTGAAAAAGTGGCTCCTAAGATTTTTGTATACAGAAATTTTGTACCCAAAGAAATGGTTGATGCCGTTAATGAAGAAATGTCTAAGTATGGACTTGAAGATTTTATTCTAGATGACCATGCTATTGATTGGTATGCGGATAAAACTGGACCCAACGTTCTTGCCCTATACCCAGTATGGGATTTAATATCTGATCTTTTACAGCCTGAATTTTGTGTCCACCCAAACCTATCCATGCAGGTTATGAAGCCTGGAGACACAATGTTTGTTCATTCTGATTCTCCTGGAAGAGATATGGAAGAAGATTTAACTCAACAGGATCGATGGAATACTTGCTGCATTATCGAGTATGGTGTTTGTGTTTATTTTGGAGAATTTACTGGCGGAGAAGTTTTTTATCCAGTAAAAGGACTAGAAGTTGCAGTAAATCCAGGAGATTTGGTAATTCACGGAACTCTTGCAGAATACGAGCATGGAGTACGAGAAGTAAAATCAGGACTAAGATATTGTTACTCTAATTTTTCATTGTACACAAATGAAAACCCTGGAACTTTTCCTGTTAGAGGATCTGAAGAGGAGTTATCTAGAAGATCGACTCCTATGACTTGGATGACCCCACTTGGAGACATTAACCCTATTACTGGTGTTGCTTTAACTAGTGAAAAATATAAATCTTTATATGGTGAAGATGCACCTAAAAAAATAGACACTAATTGGAAAAAAGAAACCTCTAATTAATTTTATAATCTAATTAATATTGTTTATATTCATCATTATATTCCTAGTGAAGTGAAAAAAGTGCGGCGGCGGTAGAAGAGCCCATATTTAGAAATCAATAACCCTTTTGCCATATACTTTATTATATTTCTCATCCTGTGTAAATTCGTACAGAATATCCATTAACATTTTACAGCTAGAATGGCTTTCTAAGTACCATATGTCACAATACCCCTCAGATGCATTCAAACATTTGCCTAAATAGCCTTCTAGCCGTTCTACGGCCCATTCTAGGGCGGCGGTGGCAAGCAAGGTATCCGCCATATAGTAGTTACATTCCCTATATCGTCTATCTTTAAATGATTTAGCTATATCGTGAACAAGGTTAGAATTGATCATCTTCGTCTATATCTTCAGATAGATCAAAATCAAAGCTATCTCCAAGTCCCGCCATTTTTATTAACTCATATAACGCATATCCAGAAGCTATTGCTGTTGCCAGCAATAGTATCCCTGTTGATACTTTATTCTTCATCATTTCCCCCACTATTTTCGTTTAGATATTGAAATATATATGTTGCTCGTGGCTCTAGAATTGAAACCTCATGAAAAACACCTGTTGGTATATAAACGACATCTCCTGGGTTTAACACATGGATTAAATATGGTTTGGCTTCTTTTGATTCAGAAAATCTATATTCTACTTTTCCAAGCACCTGCCATGAAATTACATCATGATCATCTGCATGCATCCAATAATCTGCTTCGTTAGATACTAGATTTAATAATACTTTACCACCAACGGCTTCTTTTCCAATTATTGAATTTAATGTTTCAACTAAATAATCTGACTCTGGTATTAGCCCATTGTGGTCATAATGTATAGTTCCGTCTTTAGATACAACAGATGCCAAAGCATTAAAGCATATTAAATCCATTTGATTATATATCGATATACTTTTTTTATTATTGTTGTATGTATAATCTATATTTTTTAAAACTCTTTCCCATGATGGGACAGTTGGATAAATATTTTCTAATATTAATGGTTTACAGTCTAGTACAGCTTTTGTAAAAAGATCTTTTAACTCTGTTTCATTCATTCATATGCTCCATATTCTAGTTGACTGAGATTAATATTGATAGTACAACAAATGCTGCAATCAATGAGATAGAAATAAATTTTACCTTTTTCTTTCTTGGCCATTCGTTTGGCACCTTTACATTATTCATATTTTACTCCTTTGTATATTTTAGCCTAATATTTGATACATGATACCAAGGATAAAAGTAATTACTGCTACAACCGCTACGGCATATAAAGTTTTCATTTTATCCTCTCAAAATTTTAAAGTTATATTCCTTTTCCCACTTTTCAATATCCAAAGCATCGTTTAATAAAGGTTGACCTTTTATATTTAAACTTGTGTTTAATAATATTGGAACGCCAGTAATAGTATACCATTTTTCTAAAAGAGAATATAGCCCCTTATGTTGATTTTTATTAACTGTTTGTACTCTGGACGTCCCGTCCTTATGTACAACAGATGGAATTTTTTCTGGCTGTAAACACTTAACCGTATATTGCATATATGGACTTTCAAAATTCATATCGAACCATTTGGAGGCATGCTCTTCCATGACTACTGGAGCAAATGGTCTAAATAGCTCTCTTTGCTTAATTGCATTAACTTTATCTTTAATAGATGGATCTCTTGGGTCTGCTAATATAGATCTATTACCTAAAGCCCTTGGGCCATATTCCGCTCTTCCTGTTGCTACCGCCGCAATTCCATCTTTTGACAATTTGTTAATAATTGCTTTTACTGGATACTCTCCGCCTAGATCATGGCCCAGGTATGGGCTTTTCCAATTTATATGGCTTTCGTATAGTGCACAAGCTGCACCCAAAGATGATCCAGCATCTCCTGGGTTGGGCATAATCCACACGCTATCAAAAATATTCCAGAGCATTGTATTTGCAGAAGAATTAAGAGCACAACCTCCCATAAAGACAAGATTTTTTTTTCCAGTAGTTGAGTATGCCAAGTGCATAAATTCGTTTAGCCTTTGTTCATATACAAACTGTACTGCTGCAGCTATATCAAACTTGTTTTGTTCTGTTACTTCTATATCCCAATCATATATGCCTTTATGAAAATTATATTTTTGTTTATCATACTTTGGAAAATATAAATCTACTTTTTTATAATATTTTTTCCAATCTCCATAAGCTGCCATACCCATCATAATGTATTCTTCTTGATTTGGTTTTAATCCAATTAATTGAGTAAAAGCTGAATAAAATAATCCAAAACTTACTGGGTAATTTTGTTTATATTTTAATTTAATTTTATTTTTTTCTCCGACCCAGATTGTTGAAGTGTTCCATTCCCCAATTGCATCAAGAACAACTACAGCAGCGTCATCATATTTACTGGTGTAGTATCCCGCCGAAGCATGCGAATAGTGATGTCCAAAATACTTTACTGGTAGATCCATTGGTATATTTGGAAGCCAATCAGATGCACCACCTTTTAACAACAGTCTACTTTTTTTAAGTAATGGTTTTTCATAGTACGCTATGTGTGTTGGTGTTCCATAGTTTAGTGCATCTAGATATATGTCTCTGTTGTTGTACCAATCATTTTTTTTCTTACTGTATCTTTCTGCGTGCCCCGCAAAAAGGATCTCTCCATCTTTTATTAGTGAAATCGAAGCGTCGTGAGATGTTTCGTTAATTCCTAAAATTATCATTGGTCTTTTTTAAAAGCATTATACATAAGATCTGCATAAAAATTATGAAATGAAGTTCCTGGATGACAATCATCTGCTGCCCATAAAGATTTTTCAGGAGTATTTGTAACCTTATCATATTCAAAAACACTATTAAGCATATCTTTTGAAGAATAGTCACGGTATGAACTAAAATTGTTTAAGCTATAAACTTTTTGCATAGAAGCAGGTAATGGATACCCTTCTGGTATTTTTTGTTTAGGCTCTCCCGATTTTCCTTGCTCAGTCCATAAAGGCCTTAGCATTTTTTTGCCTTCATAGTTCCAAATATGTCTTACAGGGTTTCCAATTTTTGCATCTATAGATTTTACCCAAGAAAATGAGTAAAGTTTTATATTATTTGATTTGCAGTACTGCTCTAAATATAGATACATGTTAAATATGTAAGGATACATAAATTTATCGTAAACATGTCGTTGTTCTCTGTGAAATTCTGTTGTAACAAAAAATACAAGATCTGGATTTCCGTAATTATGGCAATATTTAAAAAATTGATCAATCGATTCTGTTGTTGAGCTTCCAGAAATGCCTACGTTAAAATACCCACTAGTTGGCTCTTCTTGAGATATCCTTGAATATAGCTTATAACACCAAGTGTCTTTTTTATCCAGCCCGTCGCCTGCCGCAAATGAGTCACCTATAAAAAGTATGTGCTTACCCTGATGATTTTCTTTAAATGGATCGCACCTGTAGTCAAACTCGTTGTCAGAGTCTCTTAAGCCAAAAGTAGGATTTGTATCCATTAATAATTGAATTTTCTTTTCTGAAAAGCCTTTTTGTTTTTTCTAGTCCAGAGATACAGCTTAATTTTATTAATTAGCTTCATTTAACCCGCCTTTAATTGTTACATCTTGACTACAAAAACTAATTCCAAAAGTTTTTTGTTTTGCAATTTCCATACATCTTGTGCAATATGCTTCAAGTACACCTTTAGAGTTTAATCTTTCGATGTATTTTTCTTTTTCGCAAAATTTGCATTTCATATAATTATTATACCGTATATTCTAGTCAACTGCTTTATCTGTATGTATTTTATCTTTATAACTTTCAACTTGGAAATTAGATTTTAGCAAACCCCCCCTACCCCCCAAATTTTAACTTTTTGGAAAGTAGGAGAAGTTACTAGATCATATCTCCAAGTAATAACTTGGCATATTGAGTCTTAGTGTAACCCCCGAAACCTTTCCAATTGTAACATGAGACATTTTTGTAGGTCAAGCTTTTTCAGATTTCTAAAAATGTTAATATGTATTTTTCTTGTATGATACACACTATTTAGCATGTCCGAATTGTCCGATAGTGCGACCATAATAGTCTTATTTGTGACCCTTATCACATAACTATTTTTAGAATTGTCCCTAATGTCCGAATTGCGACTAGAAATTTGTCAGACCCCCGTGATAGTCTTAAGACATAAGTTAATCAAGGTGATTAACAGAAAGGAGTTACATAATGAGTAACTCAATGTTTGAAAGAGCGAGAGGGTTCGCTACTGTATCCGATTACCCTAAAGGTCTAATGAACCTGTGTCCATGCGGTCAGGTAGTCTTAGCACCAGCCCTATACCATGAAAGGTGTGAGGCAACTCACACCGCATAGGCCACACGCTACGGCGTGTCGGCTTGATAATGTCAGCCAACTAGGCTACAATTCCAACTATAACCAACTAACGAAAGAAGAACAGACAATGACAATCACATACTCACTATGGGACGGCGCTCAACTACTAGGCGCAGGCTTCACCGCTAATAGCGCTGACGAAATGAATAAGGTAGTAGCAGACCTACAAAAGGTTTCTAAAAATGTTGTAGCACACATGCGAAAGGTAGAACAAAACTAATGACTAAATGGGACACGATACAGGCAGACGTAGCAGACCAATACGCATACCTTGATGAGGTAGATGATGAGCAAGATGATGAGCAAGATGATTTCTTTGGCTTTGCTAAGTCTATTGAGACCGACCACTTAACAGATGAGCAAGTAGATGAAATCTTTAACATGTTCGGAGATAAGTAAATGACTATCGAACTAAATGACTACGGCTTTATGTTTGACATGGGTGACTTTATCTATGTCTCTCTATCATGGGCTTTTATTATCTTGACCGCCTTATCTATAACCGCCTATAAGATTTATAAGAGAAAGAAGAATAAGTAATGACTAGAGCACTAACTACACTAGTACAATTAGCCCTTGCAGTACCCGCCCTATACATGGGGCGCATAGTATGGCATGAGTTTGTTATCGAGATGAAGGAGTTATTTAATTGAGTATGACACAATTCGAAAGAGACCTAACTATAAAAGAGAGCTTTATAGATTTACTTAATGAGATTTATCCCGAGGTAAAGATTGGCTACTCTACCTTTACTCCCGCCGAGATCTTGGAGTGTTGCGACCCTATCGCCTTTAGTATAGGCGTTATAGAGCATGAGGACTACATGCTAGAGCGTGGCGAGCTAGATGATGAAGAGATGTAAATCACACTAGCCTAGCGGCGTGTCGCCTTGACAGGGGCGGCATCTGCCCCTATCTGTGTGGGGGCTGTGGATAACTTACGACAGGCTGTGGATAACCCTGAAAATTTGTGGACAGCCTGTGTACGACACGCCCGAGATCTTGTGACTTTTATCACACGGCTTGAGCGTCTCAGTATTTGGAATTACTGGCTAGTAATTAGTTTATGTCAGTCCGTTCGTGTATAATTCCATACATAACCAAACGAAAGGCGGACACCATGTCAGCAAATGTCTATACAATCGAAAGCCTACTTGTAGGAAAACTCTATCGCTCAAAAACTTTAACGGGCGAGATTATCTCAGCAGAAAAACACCCTGCACCAGTATGGTACGAAAACGCAGAGGCGTATTTAGTCGAGGTGCGTAATCATAACGGTGGCTATGCTCACCGAACCGTTGCCGTCAATAACTAATTTGTCAGTGGCACCTGATACAATTCCATTAACCAACTAACGAAAGGTCATAAAATGACACTTGATGAATACAAAGAAATGGTAACTGCTCAGCGTGAAGCGAGCAAGGCCGAAGCCCTAACAATTTTAACACGAAAGGAAAACTCATAATGGGAAACATTCTAGATGAATTAACTAACATTCTCGCAATAGATTGTGATGAATGTGGCGGTGCAGGATTTTTATTTTTCGGTAACGAAAACAATTTTGATGTAGAGCCTTGCGATTGCGTAACAGATGAGGAGTTAATTTAATGTATAAAATTACTTGCGCTTATGATAGCGAACCAATTCATTATATTAGAGAATACGAAAACGAATTCGGTGCATGGGAAAACTTTTTCTTATTTACTGACTGGGGATTTGCAGATGAATACTCAACTGTTAATCTTTACACGCCAACAGGCAAATGCCATACAAAAGTTTTTTATCGTGAAGGTAGAAGGGTCGTAGTAAAATGATGACACGCAAAGACTATGTAGCAACTGCAGAAATTCTAAAGTTTGCTAGCGATAAAACGCACCCTGCTTTATTTTCTAAAATCGTAAATGATTTTGCGGAAATGTTTGCGGTTGATAATCCACGATTTGATGTAAATCGTTTTCATGAAGCCAGTGGATACAATGTTCCAAAATTCTCTTCGAGATAAAGTAAAGCGCATACAGGAATTGCGCCGTAGCAATGCGGCGCAACCTGTACGCAATAAGAAAAAATACACACGTAAACTAAAACATAAAAAGGAATTTAAAAATGCTGATTGATATTGTTTCTGTGATCATTAGTTTAATTTTAATATTAGCTTTTTTATCTCCACTGTATGTTGTATATAAACTATGGAAGCATTGACAATTTGCTTTGAATGCCCGCACATGTGTGGGGGCTGTGGATAACTTACGGGTAGCTGTGGATAACGCCTGAAATTTTGTGAGATTACTCACAAAAATAAATGCAATAAACACGGGCGTGTTGCACAATTTGTCAGTGTGGTATGCTAAAATACTCTTATCCAACAAACGAAAGGCAAAAAATGAAAACTATCGAGCACTCTCTACACTTCATAACTGAAGTTAATGAAACTCATCCAACGGCACGAATGCTACTTGCACTTGATGAGTCTGAACAAATACTTATGCTAGAAGGAATGCTAAAATCACTTATTGCACCAACACTTCAGCCTGCGCTAGACGAAATTAATAAGGGTGGCTCTTGGGCTATTCTAAAGGTGGCAGAATAATGGGAAATAACTTCGCAACAGAATTAGCGGATAATGATTTATTCGATTTAGATTTAGAAACTGCTATCGGTTATCACTTACAAGGTAATCACTATCCACCCGTTCCGCTTTCTATGGTGCAACCTTGCATAGATGCTATTGATGCTATTCATGCAGGAGAGGGCGATACACCAATTGCACTTCCTGAAGGCGTAAAATACAAAGACAGAACAACAGCACCCGCTTGGGCTATTGCTGAACAGCACCACTTGGATGCTTGGCTACCTGAGGAGGAATACTAAAATGAGTAATCTTTATTCTATCTTAGCGGAATGGTATCCTGATGGAAACTACAGCGAAGCTGAATTGTGGGATGCCGTTGCTGAGTCCGAAGGCGTGGATGTCTATTCAATTATGGATGGCGATCTAACGGACTACCTGTGATGCTTATCACACCGCAGGGGGTTGATAAATGTCAGCCCCTAATGCTACAATAAACCCCTAACAAGAAAGGAAGCAAAATGACAGTAAATGGATACACATACAAGGTTGGCGATTTATTCACCACCCTAAAGTCAAAAAAGACAGGAGTAATCAAAGAGATTATTCCTAACGCATCTGGCTCGGTGCGAGTACTACTAGAAATGCCAACAAAGGAAACTCGTTGGACAACAGTAAGTAACTCAGCCCTAGTATAAAGAGGTGGGGGGGTCGCATTGAATTGTCAGACCCCCCTGCTATAATACAACTAACCAATCAAACCAACTAACGAAAGAGGAAACAAATGGCTAGACAAAAAGCAATCTCAGTAAAGATAGCAACACCAAAGGTAATTAAGGCACTAGAAACTGCACTAGCAAAACTAGAGGCAGACTATACTTCACAAGAAGCAAACGAAGCAAAGTATGAGAAGGCTCGCAAAGTATGGCAAAAGGCAGTTATTGACTATGCAGTAGCAAACATCAAGAAGGCAGAAAACTTCCGTACTAACTATCGTTCATACAACAACACTCTTAACATTGACTTTGACCTAACAGTTGCAGAAAAGGAAATGCCACAAGAACCTGAAAAAGATTTCGAGTCAATTTCTCTGTATAACTATCGTGAGCAGAAGCAAGAAATCTCTAACGCAATCCGTATTCTGAAAATGACAGATGAGGAAACAGTAAATACTTCAACCTACAATGCGGTTGCACAGTATCTATAATTAGATACACAACCTGAGTATGTTGCCAAACTGCTCACCCCAACTAATTTAAGGAATAAAATGAAAAAAGTAATTGCAACTATTCTCGGTGTTATTCTTATTGGAACACTTGCAACAGGATGTGGCTCGGAAGATACAGAACTCTTAAACAATGCAGGAGAGCCTTATGTTGCTCAAGAAAGTCAGTGGGACAATCGCATTCAGTACACATGCATGTGGTGGAGAGATACAGTATTTAACTATAGCGTAATGACACAAGCAGATGCAGATAAAGCATTCAAGAAGGTCTACGGCTGGTCTATGGATACGGCTCTTAGGTCTGAAGGAAGAGCATACTATGAAGCATACTTAGCAAATGACGGAGATAAGTTGTTGTCTGCTGGAATTACAATAGGAAATGCCTGTGAAGGCGTTCCAAACCCATAAACCCCCAACTAACAAAGGAAATAAAATGGCTAATCGTTTCAGAATAGAAATCTATGATGAAAACAAGCAAAATGATTTGACTATTTGGTCAGACCAAGGTGTTGATAAAGAATATTTAACTGAATTAGTATTCAGCAACATAGCACGCTTTGAGGGAAACGTAAAAGCGTTTGTATTTGATGCAAAGAGTAATAAGAAGACTACTGCGATGTTCCTACCAATGGAAATAATTACATCTGTTAAATCTAAATTTAATAAACCAGTAGCATCACTTATCTAAAGCTTGGGGCGGGATCTTTGTATCCCGCCTCACCTTCCCTGCCCCCAAAGCTGTGGGGTTATCCACAGGGTTACGAGAGTTATCCACAACCCCTGAAAATTTGTGAGAATGATCACATCAAATTTATCGACATATGACTGTCTAATCTTGTTAATGTCAGCCCTCTATGTTATACTCAGTTTATCAACCAATCGAAAGGAAATAAATATGGCTCATAATCTAGAAATGGAAAACGGCGAAGTTGCATTCGCTTTGCGTGGCGCACCTGCTTGGCACAATCTAGCAAATCGCATCTTTACACAAGATGAGGAAGTTACAACTGCAATGATGCTTGAAGAAGCAAAGTTAGCAAATTGGAATGTTCGCTTATCTCCAGTTACAGAACATGTTCCAGAATCTTGGAACGATGTATCTAACGCATCTCTTGTCATTCGTGACAATCCGTTTAACGGCGGAACCGATATTCTTGCCACTGTAGGCAAGCGTTACAAGCCAGTGCAGAATGAAGAACTCTTTGCATTTGCTGATGCAATTCACGATGCGAATGAAGACTGTCGCTGGGAATCTGCTGGCTCATTGCGTAGCGGTAAAGTTGTATTCGGTACAGTAGATATTCCTCGCACAATGGTGCTTGACCCACAAGGCGCTAACGATGAGACAAAACTTTATCTCATTGTATGGACTTCACACGATGGCTCTGTTGCTGTTCAGGCAGCCGTTACACCTGTTCGTGTAGTATGCCAAAACACACTAAACCTTGCAATGAAGAACGCTAAGCAATCTTTCAAGATTCGCCACACGCAATCTGTTGAAGGTCGCATTCAGGTTGCTCGTGAGACTCTTGGTCTTGCTCTTGGATACTTTGATGAATTTGAAAAAGAGGCACAGGCTCTTTATGCTCAGTCAATTACTGATGCACAATTCTCTCAGTTAATTCGTACAATCTATCCTAAGCCTGAGAAGGATACAAAAGGCGCACTTACTAAGTGGGAAAACAAAGTTGTGTTGCTTGATGATTTGTACCATAACTCACCAACAAACGCTAATATCAAAGGCACAAAATGGGGTGCATTTAATGCGCTTACTGAGCGCCTAGATTATTATCGTACTGCTCGTGGCAATTCTGAATCGCTAATGGCTGGCGCATCAGGATTTGACCCTGTGCTAACTGCAGAAAAAAATAAAATAAAAAAGTTAATTTCTGCTTTCTAAATAAAAAAATCCTGAGCATGATTTAAAACTGCTCACATTTTTCTTAGTGCTATTAGCTCAGTTGGTTAGAGCCCCAAACTCATAATTTGGTCGTCGTAGGTTCGAGTCCTACATGGCACACGATCAAAATGCCCACAAGGGTGAAGGCGGCTGCGGTGTGTTACGACTCACAAAGATTTTTCCCTGAAACCCTGGACACTTGTCAGTGCCTACTGCTACAATACTCGCATGACAAAATATCAGAAGTATACTTGGGTATGCACAGGAGACTGTGATGCTTTAATTGAATATACATATAAAGATGGATTTGGATGGCCAAACGGTGTGATGCAAATCACATGCCCATGTAACTCTACTTGCACCTTATTGTCAGTGGAAGACGCTACAATACCGTATACAGATACACAACTACCAACGAAAGAGGAAACCATGGAAGAAACAACTGTAGGAACTATCAACGACCTGCTAACACCATATCAACCTGATATGTTAGTAACATACAAAAAGATTAGCGGTTATTCTGATACAGAATTCCTAACTGATAAAGTTCGCAACATTGAATGGGAACTGCACAATGCACGCACCAATTCTAAAATTGCATCTGCCCTAACAAATAGGATTTCTTTAGTTAAAGATATCATTGTTGAAGCATATTCAGATTCAGACGACCAAGAAACACTTCGCTCTATTGCTGAAGCACTTGAGATTGAATTAACACGAGATGTTGAGTGGTCTGCAACAATTGAAGTTAGCGGAGTTATTCAATTAGATTTACTTGCTGATTCAGATACAGATATTGAATCAGAAATCTACGACAATCTTTATGTTGAATCACAAAACGGTAATATAGAAATTACTGATACTGAAGTATGTAATGTAAGGGAGAACTAATGTACTTTGAACTTACCGCCCCAACTAAAGTTGCTTTTGCTAGAGCAATTTGGGAAGCAGAAATTATTGGGCTTGACCCTGAAAAAATGGATGCATTGACATTCAACATTGGAACTGGTAGTATTGAGAAAGTAACAAACTTATGTGAGAAGTACAATCTTACAGAAGATTATGTTTCTGAATTCGAACCAACAGGATACACGAGGAGTTAAATTGTCAGATTACAAAGAAGGCTTTCAGGACGGGTACAAGTTTGCCCGTGAAGAACTGATGGAAAAGCTGCGTGAGATTGATATCAGAGATATTGATTCATGGTTGCTTAATCAGTTAGCAGATATGATTGAAGGTAATGACCTTTGATGTCTGAATGGCTTAAATGTGATCAATGTGCATCCCAGGCTATGTGGGAAGCAAAGAAAGATGAGATGTCTCTTTATTTTTGCGGACATCATAAGAATGCACAGGGAGAGGTCCTTGTGGACTGGGCCCAAGAAATGGTACAATTGCTCAAGTACGAGCAGAATCAACTACTAACAAAGGCGGAATAAAATGGGCGATAGAGCCAACTTCGGATTTAAACAAAACAACGACGATACTTTATTTTTGTATGGACACTGGGCGGGACACAATATGCTTGGCAACTTATCTGCAGCGCTAGCAGCAGCAGAACCAAGGTGGTCGGACTCGTCATATGCAACACGTATTGCAACATCACATTTAATTGGAGAAGACTGGAAGTCAACCACTGGTTGGGGATTTAGTATTAACCGATTGGATGACAACGAGCACAAGGTTCCTATTGTAAATTGGGCGGAGCAAACCGTAACGTTATTTGAAGAGGACCTAAAAACAGTCGTGGCTAAATTTAGCATTGCTGACTTTGTAAATAGATATACATTAATCTCAGTCGATTAATATGATACAATAGTACTTTAGGGTGCTTCTATCTAGTCATTCGGGCCAGGAGCTAAGTAAGGCAGAGATTGTTACTTTCGTTGGTTACTCTTAGCAGCCCTAATATATAATCCCCCAGGTAAGATCTGGGGGATTTTCTTTGCCCGCAAAGAATTGAGGGTAACATATTTCTCTTACGAGGTCAATATAAATTTGCCTGAAATTTGGTGATCTTGACCACATAGCTGGAGGATGTGGTGTGGAACACACCTATTTGCTCTTCCCAAATGTCAGTGGTCCATTGTATAATTGGAACATATCAACGAAAGGATATAATATGCCAAATTGGGTGTATAACGGTTTAACTATAGAAGGCTCACCTGAGCAAGTTAAATCTTTAATGGAACAAATGAACAAGCCATTCAAAATGGTGCATGACTCATGGAACATGGAAACTCACCAACAGGAGAAGAAGTTAGTTACATATCCTAATCCTGTATTTGCATTTCATAATATATATTCTTATTTAGATGCAGGTATTAGTGAGGAAGACTATCTCTCTCAACCCGCCCACAAACCTGAAATGACTGAATGGTTTAAGTTTGAGGGTAATGATTGGTACAACTTTAATGTCCGTGAGTGGGGCACAAAATGGGATGTTGCTATCTCAGATAACGATAAGTACTCAGATACATCCATGGAAGATACCGCTAACGGTGAGAACCATGTAGTCCACTACAACTTTAATACTGCTTGGTCACGACCAATGAATGCTTTAATTAAACTATCATCTCAATACCCAACATTACTATTTACTTTATCATATGAGGAGGAGACAGGTTGGGGTGGGGAACTAGAATTACTCCGTGGAGTAGTTATCTCAGAATCAGAATATGACAACATGTGCCGTGATTGTGATGCAACTGACCAAATGGAATACTGTGAAGAAGCAGACTGTGGTGAGATTTGTGGCAACTGCCATTGGCTAGGAGAGGCTGACCTAGATGCTGTAGCAACTTGTCAGACCCATGCTATATACTTAGAAACTAAAGTACCCGAATATAGAAAGGTGGGAACCAAATGAGTTTTCTAGAGAATGAAAATGAAATGGTAATTGATATGACATATTCTGAGATAGGAGCAATGCTTGTCGAAGATTGGGTTAATGCTAATTTAGATGAAGGGCAAATGTTTGCAGATTTTAGATTTGCAGAAATGTCCGACAGCAATTACTTAAAAGGTAGATTTAATCTATTCTATGATTTAAATCCAGGAGACCAATATTATTTAGAGGAGGCAGAATGATTACATCACAGGAACTAATTGATTATATGTATGATGACAACTTGGCACATTTTGACGACAGAGATACATCAGATGATTGTGATTGTTATATTCACATAACACTCAACACTATGATTAAATACATGGAGGCAATAGAATGCTAGGTTATACTAAGGATGATTTAGATCGAATGACTAATGCTATTCATGACGCCAAGCTTTTTTATATTATTAACACAACTGCTCCATATGTAGACAGAGAAGTCTTAGTTAATGATTTGTTAATGGCAAAGGACTTCCTTGATGGGCTTTGGGCAGAAGGGTATTTTGACTAATGCATAATCATTATTGGGAATGTGATGATGTTCCAGGATACTTTTATTGTGCCTGCGGAGTTATGGCTATTTATAATAGGGAAACGGGAAAGAAGGATATTCATGACTAAGTCATCACGCTTTCTAGAGTATATGAAGTTACATCTAATTAGTTTAGAACAAGATTTAGAAAGTAATCCTGAATCTATCAATGTAATTGATATCCCAGGACAAATTGAGGCAACCAGGCATTTATTGTCAGTGGCTACTGATATAATGAACTCTACTAACGAAAGGTATAACAATGACAATATCTGATGATATGTTTACTGATAAGGAATCTCTTGAACTCCTCCCGCCTCACCTTCAACGTATGGTGGACGCAGGGGTAACGGGACTAGACATCATGCACGGGGAACTAAAAAACCTAATGCTAATTGCAGAGCAAGAACTAGCAGACGCAATTGAACGGGAAGAAGAAACCGAAGAAGCAATGGATTCTATGGACCGCACAAATGCAGAGGGTCGACTAGATATGCTGGTCGAACTCTATCAACTTACTTACCAACTATCATTTGCGATTGGAGCACGGACACTATGAAGCCTGATGACAAAGATAAACTAAACAAATGTTTAGAGATTTTAGACACCACGGACCTTGGCCTTACATTGGTATGGCTATGGACATGGTCGACAATTGGCAATATTATTGAAGACAACACGTGGCACGCAACTGTAACACTTGATGACATGTGGCCACACCTGTGTGAGGCTGTAGAGGCTGGTATGGGGTTTTCCCTGGAATACGGTGCCGAACAACATATGGAGGATGTACTTGATTGGATGATGAACAGAGGGTTCATAACGGACCCACTAGATGACGACGAAGAAGAAGAGGACGAAGATGAAGATGAGTGACAGGTACGTGAATGATCAATTAAACAAAGCCCAAAAGCTTTTGTGGGGCGGGTCAGAAACAGAGAACATCGAAGCACACAATATGATTGCTCAATTAATTAAAGATCGTGAAGATCTAATCGAACATTCGTAAGGGCGAAAAAAAGCTCTTACGAGATAATTTAATAAAGGCTGGAATATCTATTTACAAATTCGGTAAATTGATATATAATAAATATAACAACTAACATCTCTTGAAAGGAGATTCAAAATGGCAACAAAGCGTGAATATCTAAAGTCTCAAGGCATTACTGTAGGTGCCCGTGGTCGTTTCTCAGGAGCTGCAAAGGTAGCTCTAGCAGAGGCAGTAGCAAAGGGTTTAACTTTTACGGCGGAGCCTGTTAACAAGGCTAAGTAAATAAATAGATCGAAGGGGTGGTCGGGCCAAGGCTTGCCACCCCTTCCCTATTATGGTAGAATCTAATACGAAAGGCGGAAACCAATGGCTAAATCACCAGCAGACAAAGTAGCAGACTCATTAGTTGAATTAACAGAGAATCATTTCTTTAACCCAGCATTGTTTGGTCGAGCACTAGCAGACCAACCAATTTATACATGTGACCGCATTATGGAAATGGTTGCACAGATAATCAGTTACCAAGCCAAGCGATACAAGACAGAAGCAACGGACGGCAAAACAAGCGAAGGCTTATTCCTTGCCAAAGAGTTAGATAGAATGCTAATACATCTAACAGATTCCTACAAATGGCAGACTCTTCAATTACCTAAACATAATACCAAGCATGCCCAATTAAAGGAAGAGAAAGTTCCTTATTCAAATAGAGGTTGGGTCAAGATAGATTAAATAGACACACAAATAGATCCACATCCACACAGGGTGTGGATTTTTTTGTATCCAAATGTGTGAACATAGGGGCGAATAAATTCATTTACGACAGCTTAAAAAAAATCCCTGAAAATTGTATATAAATGTCGACAAATCTATTTAAATACATACAGAATTGTAGACAATCTGCCATAAATTGTCCAGAATATAATAGAATAAATAGACATATATATTGGACAATGTGGGCAAATTTGTCCATTTACGGGGGTTGACAAATATTCCCTGAAATGTATCTATTGACAAATATGGGTGAATATGCCCCATGTCAGCAAATTAGACATTAAATTGCCATCTGTCTATGATGTGCAATTACATGTAATCTATATGTCGATAAATAGATAGTAATCACAAGGGAATTAATAGTAAATTATTTCATAGACATACATGGATATGCAGTCAAAATGGGCTTCTAAGGGGGTTTTAAGACATGTTTAAAGGCGGGGGGATATAGGAGTTAGTTGCTAATTTGCTCTATTTTATAGCAGTTGCTATGAGGAGCAAGGTAGGCAGATAAATGGATCATCATTGTTTGTAATATATAGAACCTTACATTTGGAGCAAGCTACCTTGTATGGCTCATATTGTTTAATAAACTTATTATATGATGATTCAAACTTATCCATGGCTTATCTTAACACCTTACAATTCAGGCAGTAATATGGATTACGCATATCATCAATATTAATTACAGTTGTCTGAGCACATTTGTGACATTTAGCTTGCATGAGATTATGCTCTTCTAGATCATATATTGAGATCCGTAGAGTCTTGGTGTAATATACCTTGGTTACATACCATGTAAGTAATATGGCTAGTATTGTTATCATTTCTTGATCTCCCCGTTTTTATTCAAAATCTACTTGGCTTTCAAAAGCTAAATTATCGACATTTGTTGGATTAGGCATATCATCATCCATGGCTCCACAATTGCCACATGTGACTTGACCATCAAGGTCTAGTTGATAGTCACACCCATATTTACTACATATTGCATCGCTCATTAGTATCCTCCAAAACATTCGTTACGAGTGTGATATAGCCTTATCTTAGTTAGCATCTTTTTACTTGAAGCATTCAATGGCTCTTCACATGCACCGCATGGCATATCCCATTCACCGCTAAAGAAGTCATATTTCATACCTTTAAAATTAGCATACTTGTGTGCCACAAATGTGGCAAATGGATCAGGTATCTCTAAGCTCTGTAGCATATATTTATTATAGCATTTATGTCAGGTACTGACAATAGGGTCTCTACCGCCGACTTTTTCACTAATTGGGATCTATATTAGGAAGATAAACCTTTAAATGCATGACATGCACATACACCAACTACTTGATAGTTTTGTTCTACTTCGGCTAGATCATTATATATAGCTAATGCTTGGCAGTAATGACATTTATCTGTCTCTTGGTCTTCCGCCTCTAGATAGGCTTCAAAGTTATCTAGGATACCCATATTACTTATTCCTTGGGATTAGTGTTTGAGGTCCTTCTGTACCAAATAGAGACTTCTTTACTGGGACACAATTGGGGACTTTTCTTCCGCCCTTATCTTTCATGCCTACCTGCTTATATCCGCTCCAGCAAGCCTTTTCCAGATTATCCCATTTATCTTCATCTGGGTTATCTGATTCATATCCCTTTGAGATCTCTTCATCTGTTAATTCAATGTTGTCGTTGTTTTCCATAGATCAATTATACCATTAATCTTAGTCAACTGCCTCTTCAAGGAGTAATGCTCTATTCATCCATATTTCACCTTTAGGATTAATTGAATACATCATATACATTTGCTCCCCACATAATAGACATTCTGGAATGCTTAGTAGTTTAGTTACTTCCATATCTAATTCCGCCTTACATTTACAACGCCAGCCATATCTATGCAAAGCTTTGGGTGAAGGAGTCTGACCTTCGTTTACAGGTTCGGAACCTGGCGTACTGCCGTTATACGAACCCAAATTAGGATTGTTTTTTATAGCCTTCTCCAATTTCTATATATACGATGCTCATCTAACCATTTAATTAGTAGCCATTTTTCTATCTTTAGTTCTTCAGCTATCTGAGCAACTGATCTTTCTCTAACAATATATTGCTCAATTAACCAGTCTTTATCTGTATATCTAGGAGATCCCATATGTATCTATTATACGTCACGTAGTGACAAAATGCTCTCTACCGACGCCGATTTCACTAATTGCGATCAAATTAGACAATATATAATTAATTAGTTCTAGCTATCTTAGCTGCAAGTATCTGCATTCCTAATGCATTAGTAACAGAGTTTTCAATTTCTATAGCCTCTATGCCTGCTGCAATGTGCTCTCTAACTTCTCGCACTACTCTGTGTGTGCCATTACACTTGTTCTCTGGATCAGTTGTGAATCCGCATCTACATTGTCCCATTTTTGTCTGCCTCTGCTAGCCATTGATCTTCCCATAAACCTATGAGAGATTTGTTTCCTATATCATCAAAGTAGTAACGCTTGGCGTTACTATTGTATGTCCATCCATACCAGGTATCGCCTTCGGACCACGTTAAATTAGTTGGTCCTTCTTTTTCATATTCCCACATTGATCTATCTACAGATTGATATAGCCTTACTTCATCAAAGATAGCATGTCTTAGTGTGTCCCACCTAAATATACGATTAATTAACCAATCAATCATTTATGTAAACCGCCTGATTCTGTATATACCTTAATTATAATATTATGTAGGGGTTTTGTCAATAGTTTATATATGATACTAAATTAATTTATTTAACATATCGATGGTCTATATCGCCATCAGTATTTAATTCATTATATACGCTGTTATTTTCTGGCTCTTCCCGCTTCCAATGTAGGTACGATTTAATATAAACGGCTGCATATGCTAGGGCGCTAAAAATAAAACCATATTGATCAGTGTGAATTGCATAAGCCATCCAAAGAACTTCATTAAATAAAAGAACAAACCATCCCCATATACTCTTACGACCAACAAAGAATATGCCAGTTACTCCTATTACAGCTAATATCCACGACCACATGTTATAAATCTATCAATATTGATGCTCTTGGTTCATGACAAATTGCTTGATGAATTGTTCCAGCTGGCACAAGAATAACATCGCCAGGTTCCATGATATATGAATCGTATTTTAAATCTGTGTTATCAATGTTGCATCCGTACTCTGAGTTTGGAACATCTTCATATATTCTATACTCAACTGATCCAACACAACACCAAGAAACTACGTCTTGTGGGTCTTTATGAACTGAACCATAAAACTCATTGCCAGCTAAATTGATTATAGACTTTGCAGCAAAGCTGTCTGGGGCAAAATCTGCTATAAAATCTTGAATATAAGGCATGTCATAAAATTTATCAGAACCATTAAAAGATAGATTTTTATAGTATATAAACCATAAATTAAACGAGAACGGGCGACCATCTTTTGAATCTGAGTACATGTATGTATTTTTATTATTGTGATGTATAAATATATCTTCATCTTCTGCGCCTTCAATTATTGTAGGGCTATTATATTGATGATTAATTAAACCGATAAAGTTTTCCCACGATGGAGAATTTTTAATATGAGACTTAAGGAATAAAGTTTTTTTTTCTTTAAGTGCTTTTACAAATTCTTGTTTCATTAGTATGCGTCTGGTCTATGTGCGAACTGAGGATTGACAAACAATGGTGTTCCCCAAGACTGTAAATCATTTTCTATCTGGTCGTTAGATTCTTTTGTGTTATAGTTGTGAAAAGATCCTGGGTTGGCATCTGAGTGCATAACAAATAATGAATATGCATACCTCTTTCCAGATTTTACTTCAGTAACTCCGTGCTCCCATGGACTATGAGAGTCATGAATAATTAAATCTCCTGGCTCTGGAGCATAAGATAAACATTCTCTGTATGGTTCATTTTTTCTATCAAAGGCTGTCTTTCCATCTTTGTCTATACTAGGATAGAATATTTCACCGCCAGTAAAATCTCCGAAATAGATTACAGCTCCATATGAAATGATGCAGCATGAACTCCATCTGTCTGTTGAAACAAGTTGATCCATCTCGCCTTCGCCTGGGCTATCTGCATGAACAAACATGGGCTCGTCGCCAGGCTTCATGTACTGCATAGAAAGATTAGGGTGTGCAACATACTCTGGCCCTAAAAAGTCTCCAGCTTTTTTCCAAACATTGACTAACTCCATGTTGTTTGGACCGCTTTTATCTTTATACCAGTCTAGCTCATGGCTGTCATACATAAAATTTTCTATTGGAAGATCATCGTATAGGGCATTTACCTTAGCAACATCTTCTTTAGATATAAAGTTTTTATACACCCACACCTTAGTGCCTATTTGAATTAAATTTGGATTATTTGTAAACATAAGTAAATTATACCATAGCTAAATTAGAATGGTATATCAGATAGTTCTTTCCATGAAGGAAATGCATCTAATCCAGACTCTTTTGGAGCACCCTTTGACAAAGTAAATGTGGTAACAGCAATTGTATCTGCATTAATTTCTACTGATGTACGTTTTTGACCTTCTTTATCAGTCCATGTTTCTTCGTATATCTTGCCAGTAATAGTAACTTCCATACCCTTTTTGAGAGTTATCTTTGATTGTTCCGCTAATGACTTCCAGGCCTTGACTGTCCACCATGAAGTATTTTTGTCTTCCCATTGACCAGTTTCATCATTTTTTATACGATCACTTGTTGCAACTCTCAAACGAACACCGCTTGACCCAATTGCTTCTGGTTCTTGACCAATTCTTCCAGTAAATGAAATAAATGGATTTGCCATAGTACCGCCTTCTTTCTGTAGATAACTATTTTATAATATAAAAAATAGTCTGTCAATAGTGCTGGGAATACTGGATTCGAACCAATGACCTAGAAGTTAACAGCTTCCCGCTCTGCCGCTGAGCTAATCCCCAATTATTCTATCTTTGATTCTTCTCCATCTACCATATTTATTTGGAACATCTGATCCCACATATTCTTGTCCCGTTTCTAAATCTACCAATTTCCATTTTTCTGGAGATTTAGTATGAATAGTAAGATCAACTGCAGAAGAAAATTCTTCTACAAAACTTCCGTCTAATAGCTTTCTCATTCTTCTTCTTTTTTTTCCTCAGGTTTAATTCTTATAAATGGTTTGCCCACATTTTCTTCTACTAAAATTTTATTATGGCTTCCATCACAGTATGGTTGATTCTTGCTTCTGTGGCATACACACATTTTCATTTAAGATAATTCCTCTCTGGGAATCATTGCGTTACACATACTGCAATAATCGTAAGTTCCGCCAGTAAATGGACAAGAACCAGCAAAAATTAATTTATGGCCCTTAAACTTACATATAATTTTACCAAAGAATTCTTTTATCATGCTGATAATATTTTTGATAGGGCATTTATTGTTGCGGCGATTCTACCAATATCTCTCAACTGCTCAACACTATATCCTTCTTCTTTTAATGTTTCGTAGTGTGCTTTAACACAAAAATGGCACTTACCAATAATAGAAGATGCTAATGAATATGCTTCAAACTTTCCCCTTGTTGTTCCGCCATGAGATGATATTGCATTCATCCTTAATTGTGCTGGCAGCCCTTTGAGGTTTACATCATCAGCCATCTCTATAAATGGATACCATACATTATTTTGTGCCATGATAGCGCCAGCCGTAAGAGCGGCATTTTTTTCAACTTCGTCTGTAGCACTTGCAACTATAAAAGCAAGTAGCTTTGGATTGCCCGTTGCAAAAGCTGCGGCTATTGAAATATATGTAGCCTGCTCTGAATCAATTGCTGATCTATTAATAACCGAATCTAGATTCAGCTTTATATCTTTAGCGTAATCTGGAAGAGATTCTTTAAGCTGGTCTACCCATGACATTATATAGTTTCTCCACCTAATGATCTGTTACACGCACATAACTCACCTGTTTGAAGCGCATCAAGTACACGAAGAGTTTCATCTGGATTTCTACCAACATCTAGATTATTTACTGTTACATGCTGAATAATGTTATCTGGATCAATAATAAATGTTGCACGATAAGTTACTCCAGAAGAATGGTGAACTCCAAGATCGCTGGCAAGTTGGTGTGCTGTGTCTGCAAATGACCACGAGTTTGTTTTCTTAAGATCTTCGTGGGCATTTCTCCATGCAATCTTACAGAATTCATTATCAACAGATCCAGTCATAAGAACTGCATCTCTATCGTTAAAGTCATTAACTAGAGCATCGTATGCAACAATTTCTGTTGGGCATACAAAAGTAAAGTCTTTAGGATAAAAGGCAATGATCTTCCATTTTCCTTCAAAAGAATCCTGAGTTAAAATTTCAAATGAGCTATCTTCATAGCTAAGGGCACCTGGCTTAACGCCAACTACCGAAAAATCTCCAAGCTTATCGCCAACCGTTTTCATATTATCTTTTCTTTTTAAATAATGATACTTCCTGCATCATAAATCTTACTTAATTATACAATATAAGACAACTAGTGTCAATGTTTTACCGATTCCCATAAATTAAAATCTATTTCGTTGTTATTTTCTATCATTTTTAGTATTCTAACATCAAGTTCTTTATATATATAGTCGCTCATAGAATTACTATTTTTTATTTTATTTGTCTTTATATAGAATGGATCTATTCCATACCCTTCAAACATGATATCAGATAGACTTTTTATAAAATAATTAATATGCTCTGTCTTGCCTACTAGCAGCATATCTTTTAATGCACTATTTGCTAGCTCTATAGTTGGATCAATATTTCCTATCCCCCATGAGTCCGCCCTCAGCTTTTCTACTAATCTAGTATCATCTAAACCTATCTTTTTATTTTTATATTCTTCGGAAAATCCATTTATTAAAAATCTAGACTGCATGTTATTTTTTGCTATAAAGTCTAAGTCACCAACAAACCAATTTTCAAAATCTTCTATGGGGTTCTTAATAGATTTATCATATGTTTTAACATAATGACTAATTACTCTTCGTATTGGATTTCTTAATGTTGTAACTGATTTAATTGAAGTATCTATTTTAATTGGCATGTTGCCAAAATGTCCGCTTATAAAGTTGCTTTTAAGAATATCATCTTTATTTAAATCTTCAAAGTATACTGATTGCCTAAAGTATGGCACAATTTTTTTATCGTTAAGTATTGGAGATAAACAGTTTAAAACAAAAGATCCACCAGTCCTTGGTATATGGCTGTGATAAATCTTAATTTATTCTGCCCCACCTAATTTTATTCCAACCACGTTCATGGAAGTAATAAAGTATTGTCTTTGTAACTACCTCAAAACTTGCTATTGCCCCTGCTGTAATCGGTTCTTTAGTTATAAACCATGAAATTGCGAAGGTGTCTGCTGTTCCAATGCAACGCCATACAACAGCCTTCAGTGCTGATCTTTGTTTAGTTACGTTCATCTTTGTCCTTAAAATATAATCTTTCTTCTGCTTCGTTTATTGCCTTACCAGCATCTTCCATTTTTTTAAATACCCAATTGCTTGCGTTTTTCAGTAGCTGAAATAGCATGTATAGTTGCCCCCAAATCTACTTGTTCAATCTTATACCCTACATCACGGCCATAAACTATATTAGTAATGTTAGGTAGTCTTAGTACTAATGCGCCATCCATAAACTCATCTTTAGCAATGTACTCTTTTACCTGATCAAATTTAAGCGGATCTTTTTCACTTGTATTGTAGGTATTACGGACTCCAAGAAGTACTTGCTCAGTTCTCTTGCCAGCCTCCTTGTAAAGGGCGTGGTGGCCTTCGTGCCAAGGCTGGTACCTACCTAGCATAAGTGTTGTGGGTGCTGACCAGTCGTGCAAACCAAACTTATCAATTATGTAAGATGCTTTTGAATTAGCATCTAGGTTATGGCTGATAAATGATGCGTCAAAAGTTGTTGGTCTTTCAAACATTTTATTTGTGTCTTCAAAACGCCCTTCAGCAAGCGTATCCATGAATACCATAATATCTGGCTTTCCAAAAGCTGCACGAGTTAAATCAGTTGGGCAAACAAAGTCTACTATTACTGGAGCAACACCTTGTTTTGCAATTAGTCTTGCAGTCTCTCCCATGCGACGAGCATGTTCAATTCTATCTTCTGGAGTAAAACTAAGATCTGAATTAATAGTTGCACGAACTTCATCTGCATTAAGATGAATAGCATTTATACGTTCTTTTAGTGCTTTTGCCAGCTCTGTTTTACCAGATCCTGGAAGACCGATTATTTGAATTATCATTGTTTACCTATTCTGCTTGAAACTGTTTACGTTGTTGTTTAGTTTTTTCTGCATTTTCTTTAATTTTATCTTTATCTACCATTTTGCCATCAGGGAATAATGGATTTTCCCAAAGCGGGTCGACCCAGCTGTTTATATCCTTTGATCTTTCTGTATGCTCAGGTGTACCGTAGCTATAAAAAGTTCCAGGATTCATTTCCTTTTTCATTACAAAATTGGAAAATGCATATCTATATCCAGACTTAACTTCTTTCACTCCATGAGCATAAGGATAATAAGTGCTATGAATAACAACGTCGCCTGATTCTGGCTTAACCATTAGTGGTTTTTCTCCAAACTCATTATCGATTCCTGGATAATATACTTCTCCGCCTTCCCAGTTACCAAAGTATGCTACAAGACCAAACTCTAAGCTACAGCAAGCGGACCATTTATCTTCTGACTCTAAGTCCTCGTCTTGATCCATTCCAGGACTATCTTCATGCACATACATGTCTTGTCCTGGCCTCATGACCTGTATAACACAGCTAGGCTGCATAACATACTCTGGCAAAAGCATTTCTGATATGCTTTCCCATATAGGAAATAGCTCTGGGATTATAGGTGTTACTTTTCCATGATACCAGTTTATAGGATGCTCTGGGCTTTCTTTTGTATTATCATCTTCCACAAACTTATCGAGTATAGAATTGATTTCATTAACCTTTTCCTGGCTAATAAAATTTTTAAATAAAAATACTTTTTCTGCCAAAACTATGCAGTCTTCTCTGTCTTTAAACATTTTATACTTTACATCCCTTTAGTTTTGCTTTAAATATAAAGTATATTATATTTTTTTTCTTCCAACTTTTTTAGGGGCTAAAGAAGTTTCTCTTCTTATTCCATGCTTGTTAGTATCAATTTTAGGTTTAGGATTGTTCATCCCAGATCTAAACTTGCCTTGGCTTGGAGATTTTGCTGTTGCTTCCCTTGATGTAACTGCACCAGATGGTTCAGAATTTGATGGCGATGCCATTCCTGTTCCGTTTTCAGACATTAATTCATGTCCCCCGATTTAGCTCCAAGTGGGTTAGAAGATTCTGTTCCAAACATGGATGGCTCAATTACAATTGCTGTTGCGCCAACATCATAAACATTTTGATTTGGTAGCTCTACACCCATAAAGGCTTCGGAGCTACATCCACACATAGCGCACATATATTTACTTTGGGCCTTGTGCTGATGCTTGGTTTGAAACATCTGATGCTGAATCAGCTGCTCCTGGTGCTGCTGCGTACTGCTCACCAATTGTGTGCTGTACTGCTGGCTTTACTTCGTTAAATCCTGTTAAGTTCAATCCGTCTGTCATTTTATTTCTCCTATAGGTTTGTTATTTAGATGGTTCTAGAATGCCATCTATGAATCTATTATAGCATTTAGTTGATTAAGATTTGTATTGTTGATGCCAACAATCATCACATATGTCTATTATTGGTCCCCCAAGCTTTCCAGAAAGCCTAGTTGCCTTGTTATTGCAATTTTTTATCTCACAAAATCCACTAAACATTACTTAGAGCCTTTGGCCCTTTGCCCTCTATATCCAGTTTTTTTAATATTCATTGAACCAGGCTTTTTTTGTCCGCTGGTATAAGTTCCAGCTTGTCTTTGGGCCAGGGCCCTTTGCATTTTATCTAGATGTTTTCCCATTTTTGCTCTTTTCTTTTATTGTCCATATTGGTAATTTAACACTATTTAATCCAAGCTCATATCCTAATATATTACAAACAAACTTTATTATTTTTATTTTCATTTTTTTTGCTCCTCAATTATTTCTTTAACAATTATATGTATATCTTCCTCACAAGGATCATCTTTGGGGTTACATATTAATAAATCAGTTATTCCATAAAATTTTAAATCTTTTATTTTTTGCTTAACTACTTCTGGTGTGCCAAAAAATGTCCATTCTTGTTCATTTTCTGGTATTCTAAAAAAAGCATTACGTGCTTCTTCAAATGTTTCTCTTATTATAATTCCTAGGCTAACAAATTGTTTTTCATTTTTAATAAATTCTGGTTTATTAAAAGATTTTAAAAAGATGTCAAGCATAAAAATGCTCCCATATCCTTTATCCCTAGCCATTTGTTGAGTTTCAGAGTTATGACCAGCCATTACTATTTCGGGGATAGACCCATCTTTATACATGGAAGTAAATTTATTTAGCCATTCTTGTGTATAGGCTCTTCTTTTTTTAGGAGTATCTATTAAATTTGAAATGTAAACTATATTTTCTAATATTTTTTCTGAGGAATGTACATCCCCAGATGCTACATTTAGCATTAATCTATTTGAGTCTATTTCTTCAAAAGCCCTGCACATCATTGCACAGTACTCTGGGCTTAATGCGTAAGTTCTAAGAGCAATCATGTATTTGAATGAGTGTTCTTTATTAATAACATTAGCTGCTTTTATAAAATGATCAGGAATTGTAGAATGATAAACTAAAAGCATAGACTGGTAGCCAGCGGCATCAACTCTTTCAGACAAAGACCTTAGCGACTCTATAGAGGTATCGGATGTTCTTGACATCCAATGAAAATTTAACATTTTTTCCAATCTAAAGGTAAGCAGGACGGCATATTGCCGTCCTGCTTATTAATTACTTAACTAAAGTAACCTTAGCCTTTGGGTTCTTTGCATTCCACTTTGTGGCCAATGCATTGAATGACTTCTTTAAAGAAGCAAGTGCTTTAGCGTTATCTGCTGTTAACTTAGCAATTGTTGCATCCTTAGCAAGAACAACTGCATCTGAAGCAGTCTTTGCATCGGCAAGGGCCTTAGCGGAAGCAGCCTTTTCAGCGGCGAGTGCAGCTGCAGAAGTTGCCTTCTCTGCTGCAAGAGCAGCATCTGAAGCAGCCTTAGCAGCAACAGCATCTGAAGCAGCCTTTACAACTGCAGCATCTGAGATTGCCTTAGCAGCAAGTGCTGCGTCCTTGGCAGCGGTTTGTGCTGCAAGCTCTGATACTAGATCACGAACTGTGATTTCTGCGAAAGGTGCGAGAGCACGAGCAGGTAGACCAACTACATCAACAGTTGTTGCATCTGATGATGTTGTAGGTGAGAATGTGATTAGTGAGCGTGTTCCAGTTGCTGGAAGTGTTGCAACAAACTTTGCAACTCCAAAATCTGAAAGTGTAGCGCCAGTTGTTACTGTTGCTGTATCCATAACTGCTGTTGAAGCAAATACGGTTGCAGTAATTGACTTAGCAGATACTTTGTTTCCAAATGTGTCTGTTGCAGTTACTGAAATGTCCTGCTTTGTGCCAGCAGCGCCAGCAGCAGGGGCAGATACTGTAAGAGTATTAATCTTACCAGCAGTTCCCTGTACGTAGTATGTAAGTGTTGTTCCACCGTTAGTGATTACAACTGTACCAATTGCTGTTGTCTTTGTATAGACATAAAATGTTGCTGTTGTGCCTGTACCAGTTGCAACTGTCAAGGATGATGATCCTGAAGCTGCTCCAATTGGTGCGGCTGTAGTGTGTAGAGCAGAAACAATTGTTGCATTTGTTGCTACTACTGAAACGTTTGTTCCAACATCAACTGTTGCAATAAACTTTAGTGCATCTGCAGCATCAACTGTGTTGTCTGAAGGTACTGGTAATGACGCAGGCGTTGCAATTGCTGATGCCGTAGTGTTTGCTACAGTGTCAAGCGATACAGCGACTGTCATTACAGCAGCACTTGCAGGTGTTGCTACCATTGTGCCCAAAGTCATGGCTGCAACCATGGCTAGTGCGATTTTCTTAAATGAGTTCATTTAATTTATTCTCCTTATTTCCTCTGAATTCTTTGCGAAAACAGAAATTTAGTTTAGATCCAATATTTTTACATGAAAGCTGCACGGATCAAATCCAGCTTCCCATTCGTCTGCCTCTTCATCTGTCATTGGTGCACCCTCATGAGTATCACAAAAAACATCTGAGATCCATTTTTTTTCATATCCAACTAGAAGCCAAGCCTCTTTGTCTAAATCCATTTGGACAATTCCTCTACAATAACATGCTTTGGTTTTGCGCCAATTATAGTTTTTACTGGTTTTCCATTTTCAAACAATATCATAGTTGGTATTGAACTTACTGAGAACTCTGCAGTTTTAATTGGATTATCATCCACGTTTAGATTTGCAACCCATAAATTATTCTCAGATGAAATTTCATCTAAAATTGGGGAAATCTTTTTACATGGGCCACACCATTCAGCCCAGAAATCAACCAAAACAACTTTATGAGAATTAATAGTTTCAATAAAATTGCTGTCCGTTATATTCATTAACTATCCTTTAATTGTTCTGCTGCCTCGTTGAATTTATTCATGAATGTTTGAATAACCCAAAATGCTGTTTCGCCAGCATTTTTTGCCATTGCTTTAGATGCCTCTTCTGTGCGATCTTCAATGGCAAGTCCATTGTACCATTTCTGGTACAATGACTCCCCAATGTCTTTAATAATTCCTTCTAGGACGGTAGTCTTATCCACCAATTGCAGCCTTCAGATTTATCAGCTTATTTACGATTACCCCATTACTTTTAACTGGAGAGGAAGTTGAAGTAAGCATAGATATATACTGCTGGTAAGTAAGGTTTGGCTTAGACTGAGTTAATGCAACAAAAGATGCTGCTGCAATTTGAGTTGAAACTGATGTTCCTACACCATAGCCACTTGATCCTCCTGGATAAATTATTTTTGAAGTTCCAGGAGCAAAAAATGTCAACCTTTTATTATCATTATTAGAGTAAAATTCAACTTCTCCCTCTGTATTAACTGCACCTACTGAAATTGCATTAGCAACACAAGATGGCCAATCAAGTCGGTTTTTGTCTCCATTATTACCAGATGCAAAAAACGGAGCTATGCCAGAAGAAGCCATTTTTTCAATAGATTTTGTAACCTCTATATTATTAGGGCAATAGTCTGCTGCTTTGCTAAGTAAATTGTGATGTCCTTGTGCCATTGAGACGGCCTGAATGTTAAACCTAGCCTTGTTTGCAATAACCCACTCTAAAGCTTTTGAAACTTCTGATGGACCAGTAGTCTGTCTTTGCCCCATGATAGTATTTCCAATAATTCTTACAAAAACAATTTGCATGTTTGGGTTAGCCTCTAGCGCAGCAGCAACCATTTGTGTACCATGATTAAAATTTCTATTAGAAAGAAATTTCATTGGTAGTGATGCAGATCCTGGGCCTTCCATAAATTCTTGTCCGTTAGGGCATGACTTCCATTTAATAATACAAACTTCATGTGCAATTTTCCCTTGAAATTCTGAAATTGTTGAATCAAGTGCTGTGTCTAAGATTGCAAGTGTGGGTACGGTAGTCGTAGAAGACTTTAATGCCGCATGTGATGCTGTTGGTATAATTAGTATTAATGATGTTAGTGCTATTATTAGTTTTTTATTCATGTCTTTATTTTACTAAAATTGTAGAAATGTGTCAATAGCTTAATCTACCTTGTTTTTGTACCATTTTCCAGAATCCATCTCTGGAACTGACATTTTATTTTGTGTTAATATCATTTCTACAGCTGTAGCTAAATATTCTAATTGAAACTGAGTGCGAAGCAATTCCATTTCAAGCAATCTTAATCTTTCAGATTTTCTCATTATTCCATATTCTCTCTATCTACTAGTGTAGGAGCAGTTGCAATATTCCCACATGACGAACACAACATGTCTAAGAAATAAGTTGCTATTTCATAGTTTTCAAAAACTGTTTTAACATACCATATATTAGATCCGCATACGCATGTGTGCGTTGGTGTACCACGCAAATCTAAAGCAGTTGGCTCAGGCTCTTCTTCACCTAAATCCTCTTTATCAAATATAAGTACCTCGTATTTGTTTAGAAAATTTTTAACAGCAGATGCTGATACTAGACTTAGTATTAAAATAGATACTCTATTTAACATCTTCATGTAATTAATTATACTCTAAACCTGAATATATGTAAAGGGTGGTGTTACAGACATTGAAAATTCAGATGCCGCCTCAAGTGCTAGCTTTAATCTCATCTTAGGGTTCTTTTGATTCTTTGTTGCATGCAATGCGCCAAGCGCAAACATGCCTCCTGAGCCTTCTGCCATATAATTAACTACGTTTTCTCCAACATGGAAGTCTTCATCAACAACAAATATTCTTCCTTCTAGGGCTACTATAAATATGCCCCCAGTATCTTCATCTGTTCCGCCTATGTCCCCGAAGCCGTTGTCTTTAAATGCAGTTTTAACTGAATCAATAAATTTGGTTCTCATAAACTTATCTAGCCCAGAGTTTGTTTTTGTTGGAGTGTACTTTGCTGGAATCCAGCTATACTGAAGTATCTGTCCCATTCTAAAGCTATCCGTGAATGCAATACCATATTGACCAACTTTAAAACACTTTGATTCTTTGCGGGCCATAATCCATCCGCTTTTATCATCAGATGCGGCGTGGTCGGAACCTAAATAGACGGTCCCATTTTGAGCTATAGCAACAATACAAGTCATAGTATCAGTATACTATTTATAAATTCGCAGTGCTAGCCCTCATTTAAATGAATTTGAATGTGAGTTAATTTAATTAATGTGTCTTCTAATTCTGCTCTTACTGCAATTAATTCCTGAATAGCCTCATAGTATTTATCTTTCCACTCATTGAGATCTTTTTCTAATTGATACAGTTTTATTTCAAGGTCTTTTAATTCTAGTTTAAGATCAATTTGAATTTTTTCTTGAGCTCTAAATGCTTCTCTCTTTTTTTCTCTTATTGAGCCATATAAGGCTGTGCCAAATCCGCTCAAAATTGAGGCTAGGATTGCTAATATTATTTGAGAGGTAGAAACATTCATTATACTGTAATTATACCGTATAAATGATTATTAAACTAATAATTCAGATGCAGATATTTCATTTCCTACATATCTTTTCTTTACTACAAATTCTTTTACGTATTCTGAACCCATCTGTCTTCCAGCAAGTATCACGACCCACCTTGGTTCAAACCTTGAAGATATACATGTTTCACATATTAATAAATTTATTGGTAACAATGAGGATTTTTTTAAATTTAGCTGGTTTTTATTTTTATTGCACGAATAACATAATATTTTTTCCATTAATCGTTTACCCTCTTAGATTCTGTAAGTTCAAAAAATCTTTTATCATCAAACCTTCTGCTGTCTTTGCCAAATATTTTAGCAAACTCGTGTACTAAATGGCTGTATATGCTTGAATCTAAATAATCTTTAACATTTAAAAGTGCTACTTCTGCTTTAATGTACTGTTCTCTAACAAATACGTTTTCTCCTGCTGGTGGTCGGCTTAAAATCTTTTCTGTCACTTCCCCGTTTGGCTCATAAAGTCTTACAGTTAAGTAGTCCTTTGCTTGGCCCCAATCTTTATATTCCATGTATCCCGCAACTGCATCAATTGCCGAATTATATTGATATACGGAGCCATTTGACTCATTAATTCCATCACGAGTTATTGTTAACATAAAAAGATAGTCTTCTTTTCTATTCTTCCACATGTCTATTAAATCTGATTGAGTTTCTTTATTTCCTTGATTATTTTCCATTAATTTTATTCCTCTGTGTGTTCAAAAACTATTTCATCCACTATAACGAAATCTTCGTTTTCTAGTATTACTTCGTATTCTTCACTATTTTTTTTATACTTAACCTTTGAAGCAAATGCGCCAAGCTTGTCGATAGTACCGAATATTCCCTCATCATTTATAAATACAACAACTACTCTATCATAGTACTCTCTCACTTGGTGCCCCCTCTAGCTCACATCTTACTCCATATGACTCTATTAACTTTTTTACCTTGTTAACATAGTCAATAACCATTTCTTTCTTAGTACCTTCATACTGTAAAAAATTGTCTTCATAAAGTCTTATTGCTAGAAAATCTGGATACCTTATTATATCCATCAGTAAGTCAAAAACTGGTTTCTTTATTTCTCTTACTTTTTGGGCCATCTCTTTTGTATAAAAAACTGGCTTGTTTGGCTCACCCGTCCATTGGTTTATTCCGTGTTTAAAATGATTTTTATTTTTATCAATAAACATTTTTCTTCTTTAATCTTTTCCATGTTTCTTTGTCTTTGTGAGTATTACGTGATTTATTAATTGTTCCTGCATTTAAATAAACTCCGCCCCAAACACCGTACTCTTCATTGTTTACTCCTGATTCGTAACACATTTTAATAACTGGACAAGAAAGGCAAGCTTCATCAATATTTTTAGCTACGTTTGAATCAGACTCATATTTATCATAAAATAAATTGGTATCCATGCCTCTGCAAAGACCTAAATGCCACCACTCAAAATCTTCTGGGTCAACCCCTAAATCATTTAAAATATTTGACATATTTTTTTGGTAACTTCCATATTCCCTGATCATTAACAGCAATTATTTCTGCCAGACCCCATTCTTTTCTAAACATACCCTTTTTATCAGAGTAACCAGAAGAATTTTTATTCCATATAACAAGGTCGTAGTTGTTCCAAAAGGGGTCCTGGGTTTTTGACTTTGCTTTATTTATAAATATATCTACACCCATGGATGTAAGGTTTAGCATTTGTTTCCTATCAGTATGTCCGCCTGATTGGTTTATCTTGAGAAAATATTTACTCTTATGATACTATATAATTATACAGCAAATCATGAGGGCATGTCAATCTATTTTTGTGATATTTTTACTATGCTTACTTTTTTAATTTCATCATCTAAATTAAATATATCGTGCACATATTCAGACGCATCCTCCTGGTTAAAGGCTTCTACCTCTATTTCAACATCTAATTTAACTTTATATGTGTTCATAATATAATTATAACATTATTTAGCAGCTTTTTTATCTACTGCTGTAAATGCTGCATTAATTTCCGTTACTGTTAATTTACCATCATTTAAGAATCCACGAGCAAGTTTTTCGACTACTGTGGCAACTCCTAGAGTTCCAGCCAATATGACCGCCTTGTAAGTTTCAATTCCTACAATTGCTCCTGCTCCAATTACAGATAATCCAGAGGCTGCAAATACAGCAATAATTCTAGCTAAAATATTATTGATGTTTGCAATTGCTCCTGAGCCTACCTGTTTAGGTTCTTCTATATATGCTTTTGCCATTATTTATCCTTTCTTAATGGGATTGTAATTAGCCAGACTATTGTAACTGCTAGTACTGCAATGCCAACAATGTCTCTTGCTGATCCCGTCAAAGTTAACCATGCAATAAAGAAGCCAAGGAGGGTGAATGCCTGTGCAATTAATTCCATTCCTGCATCTTTAAACCATTTAATTAATCCCTTTAGCATCTTTCCTATTAGGGAAATTACTTTATTGATTATTTTCATTTGTTCCTCCTTATCATTGCCCCTGCAATTTGTGATACTATGATCACTGGGACAACTACTTCCTGTGCTTTTTCTCTCTGATCGTCTGTCATATCCATACCTAACTCAGAGAAATTAGATAGTAATTCTACTGGGTCAACCGCAAATACTGCTCCAAGTGGGTCTGCCAAGAATGCTTCTGTTTGTACTTCTGTTACTGCATCTGCTAATGTGAATGGCATTGGTGTTTTTCCTGCCTCCGCCTCTCTATCTGAAAACTCAACAAACGCTTCTGCAAGGGCTGGGTTTGATTTCATCTGCTGTGCAATCTGTGTAACTTCTGAAGGCTTAATACCCAAGTCTTGTGCAACCTCAGCTTTTGCTTCTTGAGTCAATGCTCTAAGTGTTTGGCTAACTGCTGTTACTTGTTCAGGGGAAAGAGTAACTAACTTATTATCACTGCTTGTAAGGTTAGCAATAACATTAGATAGATCCTCTTCTGTTCCAGTTCCCTTTTCAGGAACCAGTGCTGCTAAGACCTCATCTTTAATTACTACATCTGGTTCAGCCCAAGGGTTCTCTTCTGGCTTTGGCTCTGGGCCAGGTTCTGGTGAAGGTTCTGGAGCAGGCTCTTCAGTTGTCTCTGGAGTAGGTTCTGGAGTTGGTGGTTCCTCTGGGGTAGGCTCAGGGGTAGGCTCAGGTGTAGGCTCCTCTGTAGGGTCCACTGTAGGCTCTGGAGAAGGCTCTGGTGTAGGAGGCTCTTCTGCCGTAGGTTCAGGGCTTGGCTCTGGTGTAGGAGGCTCTTCTGGTGTTGGTTCTGGACTTGGCTCAGGAGTAGGTGGCTCTTCAGCAGTTGGTTCAGGACTTGGTTCTGGGGTAGGCTGATTGGCTGCAGCGTTGGCTGCTGCTTGTGCAATAGCAGATTGAATTTCTCTTTGTAGTTGCTCGTCATAGTAACGCCATGCGTTATCAATGGCACTATTAACATTACTGATTGCTTGATTGTATGCGCTAATAGCATTGTTTTTATTTTGTAATGCCGTTACAACATTTAAACTTGCATTCTCAGCCTCAGTTGTTTTATTAGTTAAGGTTTGATTGTAACCATTTAATGTTGAAACCTCTTGATTATAAATACTTAGTTTATTATTGTATACAGCCTGCGCTGAGGCAACTGCATCACTTGACTCTTGGCTTGGACCACTACCTATAATAGTTTTTATAATTACATTATCAATAATGTACCAGTCACTGTTGTCTGCCCAAAAATATATCTCATGAATTTGTTTACCAGGAAGCGCATCTAAAACCTCTTGATGGACATATCCTGGATAATTTGAATTAACATTGTTTTGAATTGTAAAATTATATGTTGTTCCATCTGTATGCCTGACCATAGCAGTGGCATCTCCATTTTTTGC
>Ga0208951_1000005_pt1 | contig 114755 bp, 70 predicted proteins | sample GreLakmeMI27MSRF_FD_187702 | JGI IMG/M metagenome (GOLD analysis project Ga0208951, IMG submission 187702) | Freshwater lentic microbial communities from great Laurentian Lakes, MI, USA - Great Lakes metaG MI27MSRF (SPAdes) | ecosystem: Environmental > Aquatic > Freshwater > Lake | place: Great...
CTCCTTTGCGCACTCCTTTGCATGCTGAGTTGCTATGCACGCGCAATGCGACAGGAAGGCGAGATAGCGATGCGTTTGAGACCCGTTTGTACCTTTGTACGACAGTCCAAAGATCGCACGCACGACACGCTGAGTGTTCGTGTCCTCCCCTCTCCCGCCTCTAGATCCAGCTCTTACCGCCGGACACGTTGATGATGGTGCCCGTCATGTACGAGGAGCGCTCGGAAGCCAGGAAGGCAACGACGTTGGCAACCTCGCCCAGCCGCGCCTCTCGCCCCAGCAGGATGCCCTTGGCGTAGGTCTGCCGCAGCGCCTCCACGCTCTCACGGCGCGTGTACGCCAGCGCCTCCTCGTAGTCGGGCGTGCGCAGGCCCGTGGCCTCGAGAACGCCAGGACTGACCCCGAGCACGCGGATGTTGGCGCCGCCGAACTCCTTGGCCCAAGAGTGCGTCATGGCGTAGACGGCGCCCTTAGAAGCCGCGTACGCGCTCTGGCCCAGGCTGCCCTGCATGCCCGCCTCGCTGGCCACATTGATGATGACCCCCGCCGTATTCGTCAGCAACATCTGGCGCGCCGCAGCCTGCGCGGCGTTGAACACGCCAATGACGTTCACAGACAGCACCTCGTCAAGCACCTTGGCGTCGATTTCGTGTTTGCCGTCCAGGTCTACCAGCAGGGCCGGCTTGTTGATGCCCGCGTTGTTGAGCAGAATGTCGATGTTGCCCAACGCAGTGGACGCCAGCTCCATGACGCGCTGCATGTCGTAAGCCTTGGTGACGTCCGAGTGGAAGTAGACGCACTTCGAGCCTGTCTGCTCACACACCTCCTGCGCCGCAGCCTTACCTTGCTCCTCGGAGCGCACGTCCGTGATTGCAACTTTGACGCCGTTCCTGGCGAGCTCCAATGAGCACGCCTTCCCGAGGCCGCTCACGCCGCCCGTCACAACGGCCACCTTTCCCTCCAGATTCAGCCAGGAGGATGGCCCGGACGACGCTGCGGCCATCTCGGCGGACGCTCGCCTGCAGCGGTATAGCGGCGTGCGGGAAGAAGTGCGCGGCACGCGGCCAGCAAGGAGGGCGACAGACATTGTGGCACCCTTGGGGGGGAAGGCGTAAGGGTGTCGGTGGCAAGCTCCACGTCATTCCTGCATCTCGGACGTCGTACCGCCTCTTGTCTTAGACCAGTCGTCGGCCTGGATATGACCGGTACGTTTCGAGGAAGAGAGGTTTGTTGACCCCAGAATCCCCTTCGGACCGTCCACAAGCCACAGCCGCGCCCCACGCCCTCGCGCCTGTCCGCCAGCCGCGCCCGTGCGGACAGCGAGCGCTGGGCGCGCGTCACGAGGCTGAGAGGTCGCAAACGAGGACCGCAACACCGCTCCTACTTGCCACTGCTGCTCCACCTCGCCATCGCACTGCTGGAGACTGCTCCCACGCCGCAAATGAAGTTTGGGCGTCGCCTGGAGGCGGAGGCGGATGAGGCGTACCGGCAGCACTACATCCGGCGCGTGCGATGCGGGTCGCATAAGCGGTCGCTTTCTGCTCACGCTTCCCTCGCTGCCCTCGCGGCCTCGCCACACCCGCTGCTCTGTGACAGGTACAATGTCCTGAAGGCGCTGCTGAAGAGCGTATCTCCCGACAGCGCTCCGCTGCCAGATGACGCGCACACCATTCGGGCGGCCATCAACCGCCGCTTGACGCCCACCGCCGCTGAAAACTCCTCGGTGCGTGCTCCCCGCTTTGCGTGGTCCGGCGATTTGAACGGACAGCCCAAGAAACCGGTCTTTTCCCTCGGCCGCACACTGACCCCTCCTCGCGCGCGCGCAGGCGCTGTCCTCTGGCAGCGGCCCGGAGGCGCAGTTCATGGAGATCCTGGAGGACGATATCCAGCGCATCGGCCGCTTCGTGGCGGCACAGGTGGAGGAGCTGAAGCTTCGCGCTCGCGCTCTCTCCGCCCGCGTCGCCGCATCCACCACGTCGTCGGAGCTGAACCGCATCGAGGGTGCGCGCCACGCGCTCGGCTGAGCGATGCGCGCCCAGAGCGCAAGCTGACAGCTCCATCTCCGCCGTGCGCGCAACGCAGCCTCGGCGGACGAGGTTGCGGCCTCATCCGTGCGCCTGGACCGCTTTGTGTTGCTGAACTACACTGGCTTCGTGAAGATCGTGAAGAAGCACGATCGGGTGACTGGTCAGTCTGCCCGCCCCTGGCTGCTCCTTCGGCTCTCCTCCTCCGGCTCTTTCGTTCAACAGCGCTTCGACCAGGCGCGCGCCGGGCGCGCTGCGAGCGCGCCCGCGCGGCTGCTCACGCGCCCCTGCACACAGGTGGTCACAGCGCTGAGCGATGCCTACGCCTCGGTGCGCGCTCGCCGCGCCGGCGCTGCGCTCAAGGCTGGCGCCTGGGTGCCACCCAGCAACTTCGAGCGCTCCACCACCAAGTACTGGGTGGCGCCAGAGGATGTTTTGGCGGTGAAGGTGCGTCGGATTGCGCTGAGCTGCACTGAGGCGGAGCGCTGACGCTGGCACACCCACCGCAGTGCGCGCTGGTGAAGCACCTGCCCGTGCTCATCTTCGGCCGCTCCGAAGGCGGCGGCGGCCCCGGCGCGCTGCTGGCTGCGGCGGGCAACGAGGCTGCTGAGGGCGACGTGCCCAGCGACTCGAGCCTCATCTCTTCCGTTTACTTCGACAACTCAGCCTGTGACGTGTACTACGAGCGGCTAGAGCGCCAGGAGGGTGCCCGCCTGGTGCGCATCCGATGGTACGGCGAGAGTGCTGGCAGCGAGGATGAGCTGTTTGTGGAGCGCAAGACGCACCACGAGAGCTGGACCACGGATACGTCCGTCAAGGAGCGGTGCGTAGCTGCGCTCTCGGATGTGATGTTTGCGGGATGGATGGCTGAGGCTGGACGTGTCCAGGTTCCGACTCAAGGGCAAGCACGTGTCCCCGTTTCTGAAGGGCGAGCTGGATCTGGAGACGCAGCTGAAGAAGCTGCGCAGCGCTGGCGCCTCTGAGGCTGACGTGGCACGCACGCGGGCGCTCGCGGCTGAGGTGTGCCACGAGCTGCGAAGTCGCTCCCTGGCCCCAGCTCTGCGCACCGTCTACTACCGCACAGCCTTCCAGCTCAGCAGCTCCAACGCGGTGCGCGTGTCGCTGGACACGCAGCTGCGCATGGTGGACGAGCGGGGGGGCTGCAGCCCCGGACTCCCACCCTCTCCCGCAAACAACAAGCGCAGCGGCAGCAGCAGCGCTTGGTGCCGCAGTTTGGATGCGTCGGCCACGCCGGTGGGGCCCCAGGAGGTTGTGGAGTTCCCCTTTGCGGTGCTGGAGATCAAGCTGCAGGACGAGACGCCCAAGTGGGTTGCCGCGCTGCTCAGCAGCGGGCGGCTGGTGCAGTGCGCCAAGTTCTCCAAGTTTCTGCACGGCACCGCCGCGCTGCGTCCCCACCAGGTGAACAAAGTGCCCCACTGGTGGGACGACGACTCGGTGGTGCCCACCGCAGCAGCCCCCGGCGCGCCGCCGCCCGTACGTGTGCTCAGCCAGATCAGCATGGGCATCGCGGAGAACGGCAGCGTGGACGACCTGGCGGCGCTGCCCAGCCGCTTTGGCGCCAAGAGCTTCCCCCAAAAAGGGGGCCTCCCACGCTCATTGTCCGCCCCGACGGCCATGCGCCTCGAAGAGGACACCGTCATCGCCGTCGTACAGTCGCCCCGCGAGGAGCAGGCGGAGCCCGCCGCCGGCGGCTGCCTCACCCGCCGCACCTTCTCCCTCAAGGCGTGGCTGCGGTGCTCTGGCAGCGCCAGCGTGTCGCCCATCCCGAAGGCTGCTGGCCCCGGCGGGGCAACCCAGCGTCACGTGCCCATCAAGATCGAGTGCGCCTCCCTGGGACGCGTTCGCACCTGGGCTTACCAGCCTCACGTGCCGCGCGCAGGCCCAAGACCTTCTTCGCCAATGAGCGCACCATGTTGCAGTGGCTCCACATCAGCATCCTCATCCTGTTCACCTCCCTCTCGCTGGTGACCGACAACAGCCTGATGATGGGAAGCGCGCAGGCGAGCAACTGGCGCACTGACCACAGCAGCAAGCTTGCTGGCGCCGTTCTGGCGCCCGTCTCCGTCATCTTCATCATCTACGCGCTGTTTACCTACCTGTGGCGCGCGCAGCGCATCGCGCGCCGCGAGCCGAGCGCGAGGTGCGTTCAGAGGGGCTCTTCGACGCACGTCTCACGCAGTGTCTCACCCGCGCGCAGGTATGACGACAGGTTTGGGCCCGCCGTGCTGGTCTTGCTGCTTCTGTCGGTGACCATCACGTCCATTGCGCTCGCAATCAGCCACGCCGACTGGAGCCGCCACCCGCCGGTGCAGGAGCTGCAGGCTCGCGGCGTGCAGGCCCTGGGCGCGGGTCACAAGCCAGACAGCTCGAAGCTGTCATCGCTCCAGAGCGCGGGCGCAGGCGAGCTGGGTGCGATCCTCTCAGCCGGCAATGCCACCGGCTGCGCCATGCTGCCCGTCGTCTGGCCCCCGTTCTTCCGCTTGCGCGGCGCGGCGCTGCTGGCGGGCCACGGGGGGCAGGGCGACGCGGTGTTGCTCGGCGGGGACTACTCTCTGGCTTCGGTTTCCCTGGGTGGTGGGGATTCTGCACCTGGCGAAGTGCGCCTGCTGCCGGCGCCCAGCTGGAGCGTGTCCGCGGTGGCGGTGACCCAGGCAGGCGAGGTGCTGCTGGGCGCTGCGCGACCGCAGAACACGATCGGCGCGTACGACCTGTCTGCACAGGCGGTGACCCACGCCACCAGCCTGGACGGCCCGGCGCTGCTGGGCGCGGAGCAGGCCATCAGCGCCATGGCACCGGGGCCGAATGACACGCTGTTCGTGACGGGGCCCAGCGGTGCGTAGCGCTCTGTGTCGCCTTTCATGTGCGCTGACGCATCCGCCTGTCTTTCTTCTCCTGTGGCACCCAGGCGTGGAGGTGTTGTCGCTGAGCGGCGGCGGCGCGGAGAACGCGTCGCAGCCTCTGAGCTGGTCCGTCGTGCGGCTGCTGTCCTCTGAGCAGCTGTCTGCTGGCCTGAGCAGTGCGCACGTCTCCGGCCTCGCCTACAACGCCCACAGCGGCCAGCTGCTGCTGCTGTTCCCGCGCGCGCAGCCGGCGGTGCTGCGCGGGTGGCACCTGGGCCGCGGGGCGCTGCTGGGCGACTGGCATCTGCCCAGCGGCCAGCCCGCGGCGGCGGCGGCCGGCGGCCGCGGCGGAGACGCCTGGAGCGGCTTGGCGCTCTCCAAGGACGGTCAGACCGCTTTCCTCACCCGCTCGCAGCCGCCGCAGCTGTGGCGACTGGCGCTGGGGCCGGCGGGGCTGCCCACCTGTGCCCTGTGACGCACACCGCAGATGAGCCCCGCCTCCGTGTGTGCGCGTGCAATGCCGCACGCTCCTCAGACGCGGGGATTCCTTTTCACCTCATCCTTAGCATGGGGGAGAGCAGAGTCCGTTCGCTAGTTCTCCAGCGCAGCGAGGCGCGACGCCAGCGCCTCGAGCGTGCTGCTGGAGTCGAAGAGCTTTTTGACGGCGCGCTGCAGTTGCAGAGGCACGTTGCCCGCCATGTTGCAGGCGGCCAGGAAGCGCTCCGTCTCCTGCTGCACCTCCTGCAGCTCCTTCGCCTCCAGGGAGCTCTCGGTCAGAAGCAACAGCAGATCCTCCGCATCCTTCGCCGGCAGTTGCGACGCCTGCAGCGCAGCTTCCTTGGTGGCGGCGACGTAGAGCTCCTCCTTGCGCAGGCGGCGCCAGGCATCCTGCTGCTCCTCCTTCAGTCGCTCGCCCCGCTCCTTCAGGTTGCCGCTCAGCGCCTGCGTGCTGTGGAAGAGGTTGTTGAAGTCGCGCGCCGCGGAGGCGGTGGCCGCCATCAGCTCCTGTGCGGTTGGGCCGGCTGATCGAACGGCGTGCGTGCGGGGCTGCAGGCGTCTCTCTCACCTTCGTGCTCTGGTTGGCGCTCGCCTCCTCCAGCGCCATCTCGTTGCAGCGCTCGGTGTTGGCCTGCAGCTCCGCCTCGTAGGCGCTGTAGGCGCTCTCCACCTGGCGGCAAAAGTGAGCTGCAGCAAACGCACTGCGAGTCCGAGAGCGCCTACCGCGCGCACTCGCCTGGCGCAGCTCAGCTTCCTGCTTCGCCTTGATGAGGCTGAGCTTCAGAAATGCGTCCTCGTGCTCTGCGTGGCGCCCGCAGCTCAGGGCGCGTTGATGCGAGTTGCGGTGTGGCACGCGCCGGTGGAGGCGGCGCGTATCGCGGTCAGCGAGTTGAAGACCACCTGCTGCTGCGGATCCAGGGTAGCCTGTGGAGTAACCTGTGCGGCGCCGTGCAGCACCAGCGCCATCCCGATACGCGTGACAGCGGAGGGCGGAGGGGCCGCAGGAGTCCCTCTTTCCGCTCTTGATCGCGCCCACCCCGCTCGCACTGCAGCAGGCATGGAGGGCGCCGCGCAGGGCGTGCTGGACTTCGTTGCGCAGGTGGCTGCGCTGCAGACGCGGGTGGACGCGGGCGAGGAAGCGCTCGCAGCCTCCTCTCGCTCGCTCGCGGCGCTGGACGCGGCGTTGGCCCTCGCGGAGGAGGAGGCGACGCAGGCGCGCCGTCGACTGCGCGAGCGAGTCGCCGAGAGCGCCAAGCATGCGGCCAAGCTTGCCGACTTCCTTGCTGTGCTTTCCGCCCAAGAGGCCTCCTCACCCAGCCCGCTGGAGCGCTCCCGTGCGGAACGCGCCGCTCGCCTCGCCTCGCTGCGCGCGTCGGTGGACGACGAGCGTGCCGCCTTCCTGGCTCGCTGCGCCGCCTTTCAGAAGCTGCATGACCCTTCTGCGCTGCACCTCCGCGAGTCGCACGCGCTGGCGCGCCTCAAGGAGACCGCGCTGGAGACGCAGGCGCGCCAGCGGGATGTGCGCGAGCTGCAGGAGAGCGCCTCGGCGGCCCGCGCGGGCTGCCGCGCTCTGGCGGAGCAAAGCCAGCGCACGCTCGCGTCCTGCGCTGCGCTGTGCGACTCGCGAGCAATGGAGGCGCACACCGCCAGCACTCTGCGCGCGGAGCTGACCGCGCTGAGCTCCCTGCCCGCCGCCGCCGCCGCCGCCAAGGCTGGTGCCGCCGCGTGTGTGTCTCGCGAGGAGGCCCGCTCCCTCGAGGACGCCTGCGCAGCGCAGCGCATGGAACTCACCAGCCTGCGTGACGAGTCGGCCAAAGCGCAGGAACGCATTGCTGCGCAGATGCGGGAGCTGGCGATGCTGAAGCAGCGCCCGCGCGGCAACAGCAGCCGCGGCCAACCCTTTGCCACCCCGCGCACATTCACGCCCCAGCCGCCCTGGCGCGCCCCGCCGCCGCCGCCCGCCATGCGCTCCGTCACGCGCGCCTTGACCTACAACCCGGCGCAAGCGACGCTCATCCTCTCCACGGTACAGACAGACACGCATGTGACCTACAGCGGGGGACACCACGGTGTCTTCACAACAGCCACATCAGTGGTGCAGCGCCAGCAGCAGCAGCAGCAGCAGCAGCGCATGGAGGCGCCTGCGGGAGCGCCGCAGCGGCTGGCGCTCATGCCGCCTGTGCCGCGCTCCGACGTGCTGCCGGCGCCCGTCTTCGAGTCGCCTGAAGACGGCGCTGCGGAGGCCAGCCGGCGTCGTCGCCGTGAGCCGCTGGAGTTCCACGAAGAGGAAGGGGGGGGTGGCGGCACGGGGGGTGCCATAGCTCTGCCGGTGTTTCAGGCCCCGGCCCCTCTGCCCAAGGCGCCCCTGGCACCGGCGAAGCGCGTCAAGACCACCTACGGCAGCGCCAAGAAGCCTCAGCTCAGCAAGGCGGCGCCACAGGCTGGCGTGGAGGACCCCTGGGGCGGGCGTACATATGGGGGGGCCTGAATGACAGAATGAGGGGCCAGGGGTCAAACGGAAATGGGACTCAACGGACAATGGGAGCATAGCCTGTGTGTTGCACAACACAGTGCGGATGGAACGTGCCGTGCGGCGGCGCCTGCGCTCAGGGCTCCTCCGCTGCTGCAGCGGCTTCCTCGTCGTCGAGCTGCAGCGCGTGGAAGAGCACGCCGTTCCTGGCGCCGCAGTCGCGCGCCCAGCGGCCCAGCCTATGCTCCTGGCCCACGGCTGCGAGGAGGAAGCGCCCGGAGCGCGCGACGGCGAGGGCGTTGACGAAGCCTCTCGCGGCCAGCCCTCCTCGCGGTTCGAAGCCCAGGGCGCCCCCTTGCGCCCGCCACAGGCGGATGCAGCCGTCCGCCGCGCCGGAGGCGAGCAGGTCGCTGCCGGGCGCGGCCGCCACGGCGTTGACCCAGCGTTCGGCGTCACCCAGGCACGGCTCCGGGCGCCCCGAGGCTGCGCAAGCGGCGGCGACGCTGCGCGCCGAGGCGCCATAGCCCAGCCCTGAGCCGCCAGCCTTGCGCGCCGCCGCGTTGGGCCCGGGAGCGTGACTGCGACCATTCTCCGCGGCTGGTGCGGCCACGGGGGCGGCGGTCCATGCGCCGTGCGCGCCCAACCACGTACCCGCCGGCTTCTTGCGCGTGGCGGACCAGCGCTGCAGCGAGCCGTCCGTGGCGCCCGTGACCCACTCGGTAGGGCTCACCCAGCAGATGCTTTCCAGGCTGCCAGCCGCGGCGGGGGCGTGAAACACAAGCTGGCTGTCCTCGACAACCTTCCACAGGCGGCAAGTGCGGTCCGAGCCGCACGTGAGCACCCTCTCCTTGCGGGACGCGGCGATGGCGGCCACCTCGGCTCCGTGGCCGTACAGCGTGTCCACGTAGGCCATGTCGTCCAGGGACCACACCTTGACGCAGCGGTCTCGGGCGCAGCTGAAGAGCTGGCGGCTGCCCTCCCGGAAGGCGAGGCCGGTGACGGCGTCCCGGTGTCCGGGAAAGTGGGTGAGGTAGGCCGGGCTGGCTGCGGGCGGGGCTCGCAAGTCCCACACGTGCACAGCCTTGTCGCAGCCGCCGCTGGCGAGCAGCTGCCCGTCGCTGCTCAGCGCCAGCGCCAGCACGGTGGCGGCGCCGGAGCGGGGCGGGGCGCAGGGCCCCTGGGAGGGTGGCAGGGAGGCAAGAGTTAGGGCCGGCGGCTCGCTCGTGCGGAGCATCATCAAGAGCGCGGCGCGTCTTCGCCCAGCGGTGCCCGCGCGCGCACCGTGTGTGTGGGCACCGGCGGCGGCTGCGGCAGTCGGGTTCTCTGGCCCGTGGCTGTGTCATGACGCAGCAGCGTGCCGTCCTTTGCTGCGGAGACGCAGAAGGCGTCGTCCGAGGACAGGGCCAGCGCCGTCACAGGGCGACTGTGGCCCTTCCACAGCGTCCCCTGCTGTGGATCCGCAGCGCTGGGCAGGCGCACCCGGCGAGCCAGAGGGCGCTGCGCCTCGCCCCGCGCCTGACGCGCGTCAGCCGCCAGCCGCTGCCCCAGCGCGCCGTCCCCCTCCCCCCCCTCTTCCCCCTCTTCCCCCTCCTCGTCCTCGTCAGACAGCGCGCTGCGCTTGGACGCCTTGTCCTGTGCCAGCTCGGCGCGCAAGGTGGAGAGGTAGGCCTTGGCCAGACGCAGCCGCTTCTCACCAGCCGTCTCCTCAGCCTCCTCATCCTCCTCATCCTCTGCACCCGCCCGGCCGCCAGCAGCAGGCTCAGAGTCGCTGTCCCCAAGCGCGTCTCCCTCGGGACTGGCCGCGCGACCAGACGGCCGGCGGCTCACGCCACGCGACGGCGCTTCAACCCGCGGCCGCTTGGGCCGCATGGTGACAAGCACAATCAGGCGCTCGGAAATGTCGTACGAAGGAGAAGCTGCGGGAGGGGAGGCCTAGGGAGTCCCACCTGCGCTGCATCGTCTCTCCCTCGCCCACCACGCACGCGTGAAGACTATGTCCTGCCTCTTGTTGCACGCTCCGCGCGTCACGCTGCGCCCATGCACAGCGTCGCGCCAGGCGACTCGGTGCAGTGTTGGCGGTGCGGTGGACCGCCGGGCCGCGCTGGCCTTTCTTGCCTCTGCGGCGGCGCTGCTCCCACGGGCAGCGTCCGCTGATGAGAAAGAGCCTTTCCGGTTTGAAGGCTGCGGTGTGAAGACCAGCTGCATTCCTGCGCCTCCAAACGGGGAACCGCGGTACATCATGCCCGGAGCAGCCTACGACCCCGCCAAACTTGCTGAGGAGCGTCTGAAGGCTAAGCTTGCCGTCGCCAAGCAGCCCGCCCCGCCCGCGCCTGCTGCGGCGGAGTGAAAGACGGTCCCGCGTTGTTGTGTGAGCTGAGTCGGCGTTCACCCGTTCGCCTGCTTGTCCTCTCTTCTCAACTGTCCAGCGTGGCTGTGGCGGGCCTTACACCGCTTTCCGCGAGTGTCGAACGGGCGAGCGAAAGACCGACCGACGTTTTTCTCGCTCTCCACACCCACCGCCCCCGCCCTCCCGTCCTCTGCCGCCCGCCCGGGCTCTCCCGGGCCCGGCGTGGCGCCGAGTGCGCGCGCAGCCACGCACCATGTGGCCTGCCAGCCGCGTGCCGGAGCGCTATGTGTTGGTGGGCGTGTGCTTCCTGGCAGCCGCGTGCTGCTATCTGGACAGAGTGGGCTTCCCGCTCGCCTACACCAAGATGGCTGCGGTGCGTGGCCGTCTGCCGCCGTGTGGCTGCTGCGTTGGCGTTCGCGGGGGTGCTGTGGACGCTCGGGCGTCGCACGCAGAGTCTTGGGCAACGTGCGCGTGCTGAGCCGCTCGCCGTGTGCGACTGCAGGAGGCGGGGGTGAACAAGGCTGTGCAAGGCCGCGTGCACTCAGCTTTTTACAACGGCTACACGCTTTCTCAGGCGCGAGCGCAGGCGCCAGCCCGGCGCCCTGGCTGGACTGGACTGACTGCTCACGCGCCCTCCTCGCTGCAGATCCCTGGAGGATGGGCAGCCTCCAAGTATGGCGGCCACCGCGTGCTCAGCCTTTCCTTCCTGCTCTGGTGCACAGCTTCGCTGTTCACACCCTCTGACGGCGCACGCACTCACGCCCTCGTCGCTGTCCGCGTGCTTGTGGGCGCAGCCATGGGTGTTGTCTTCCCCTCAATCCACTCAATCTTGGTGCACTGGATACCCGTCCACGAGCGCTCGCGCGCCGTATCGCTCTTCACGAGCGGCATGTATTTTGGAAGTGCCTGGGGGATGGCGGTGCTGCCCCAACTGATCGCGCGCTGGGGTCCCGGCTGCGTGCCACGGGCGGTGGGGCTCTTCGGCCTCGCTTGGCTGGCCTTGTGGAGTCGCTTTGCTAACCGGCCTGCGCGCGGCAACCACGCGGATGGGTCGCTGCTGCCCGCCGGAGGCTCAGCAAAACGCCGCGGCGAAGTGCCTTGGTCGCAGCTGCTGCGCTGCGTGCCCATTTGGGCGCTCATCATCAACAATTTTACGTTTCACTACGCTTTCTTCATCCTCATGGCCTGGCTGCCCACGCTGTACGACTCCCTGGGCGCAGACTCCAGCCGTCAGGGCAGTCTCAAGATGATGCCGTACCTGGTGATGGGCGTGTGCAGCAACGTCGGCGGATGGGCCGCAGACGCGCTCATCACTCGCAAGTTTGGAGTGACGAAGACGCGCAAGCTCCTCAACTCCGCCGGATTTGCGCTGGCATCCATCGCGCTGCTGATGCTGCCTGGCGCCAGCACGCTCGGGAACGCGGTGGGTCTTGCGTGCTGGGCGATGGGGGCGTTGGCATTGGCCAGGGGAGGGTATAGCGTGAACCACATGGACATAGCGCCCACACACGCAGGGGTACTCATGGGGTTGAGCAACGGGGCGGGGTCTGCGGCTGGGATGGTGGGGCCCTGGGTGACTGGGAGAATACTGGAGGGGGCGGGGGGTGGGGGAGTTGCGGCTTGGCACGCCGCGTGCGCGCTACCCGCTGGGCTGTGCACCGCGGGCGCGGTGGTCTATGCGCTGCTGGGCACCGGCGAGAGACTCTTTGACTGAGGGGACGAACAACTCAATAACACGCGCGGCTTGGGCGTTCTCGGTTCTCTTTCGCCTATGACAGCAGCTGCACGGCTCCGATGCTGGGGATCTTCTCCCTTAGTTTCTGGCGAGCGAGGCGCGTCAGTCGGCACAGCGCACGCAGCACCTTACCCAACCACGCGCCTGTGTCACAGCCACGCGCACAGTCATCACCGCCGCTGCAGGACCAGACAGCTTCACTTTGCACACCACGCCGTCGATCTTGTCTAGCTCCAGCTTGCCGCCGCCAGTGCCAGTGAGATAGGGCCGGATCTCGTCCAATACCTTCTCTACGTTCTCCGCCGTGAGCGCAAGCCCCGTTTCGGTGTCCAGCACCTGCTCCACGTCCATGATCTCGGGGATGCGCTCCATGAGGCGGCGCTGGATACCCATCTTGAGTGTCATGGTTGAGCTGGGGCAGGAACCGCAGGCGCCGATGAGCTTCAGGCGGACCACCAGGCCGTCGATCTCAGCCAGCTCCACGTTGCCACCGTCGGACATGAGGTAGGGTCGCACCTGGAGGAGGGGCGTGAGGCGGGAAGATGAGGGGCGAGCGCGCGAGGTTGCGCGTTGAACTCGCCTCGTCCAAAACCGTCTCCACGTTGGGCTCAGTCAGCTCCAGAGTCTCCAGGGAAGGCAGCTGCGCGAGGCCCTCCGCGCGCACGCGCACAGCTGGTGTGCGGGAGCGCGGCGTGAGTAGCACCAGGGCGCGGCTGCGGGGGAGGGCACGTGCCGCCTCTGCTGCGCCTCGTCGCGGCTGCGTGACAGCCACGCGGCCGTGGCGCGACGGAGCAGCCTCCGAACTGGTGCGCGGCGGGAGGGGCGGCCTGTGCAGAGGGCACCAGCTTCTCAGCTTCGGCTGCACGCCCGGCGACGCGCGGCGAGACGCGCCTGGTGCGGGGCCACTTGCCGCACACCACACCCGGCGCGCCCGGACGTGGAGGTGGCGCCGCGGCGGCGCGAGTCGGCCAAGACGGGATGAGAAGACAGCGAGGAGCTCATGGCGGCCTCTCGGAAACCACACTGCCCACGTACAAGCACTGAAAGGACGCGCGAGCGCGACGAGAGGAGCCTAGGGAGCGCGAGGGCGTCTGCGGGAGGGACTCCTGGCCCAGCAGCAAGCAGCGCCGCCCCGCAGCAGGCAGGCGGCGCCATCTCGCAGACCAGCTCCTCTCGCCGGTGCGTGGCTTGTTGCCTGCCAGTCCCATGTTGCTGCACGCCGCGCCGTGCTCGCTGGCGGCGACGAGGGTGAGAGGCCGACGGAGTACAGTCAGAGCGCAGCCAGCACGGGCTGCCAGCACGCCGCCACCCGTGTTCTCAAATGAGACCAAGTTGCGCTCGGAGGCGCAGGCGCCCTTCCGAGTGCTCCGCCAGGCGCGCACTGTGGCGTCTGACACCTCCTCCGCAGTGCTCTGACACTCGCTCTCTCGTTCACTCACGGCTGCTCAGTTTCTCCTGACCGCTTTCGGCGCCTCAGCCTCCATCGGCGGAGGTGTGGCAACCATCCAGCTGGTGACCGGCGCTCTGGGCGCACCGTCCGCGCCGCCGGTTCAGGGGAGCGCTGTGAACGTGGCCATCGATGGGGCGGTCCTGCTGGCTTGCGTGTTCTTCTGGAAGCGCGACGAGGCCGCCCGTCAGAAGCAGATGCTCCGCATCAGCCGCGAGGAGACGCTGGGCGAGCTGCGCGTGGAGCTGGGCAGCGGGCGGACCAGCAAGGTGAGCAAGCTGCGAGGCTTTGCTCGCGTGGTGGTGGCGGCGGGGCCATCTTCTTTGGTGGCGGAGGCGGCGGCGCAGGCGGAGCCGCACAAGGCTGCTCTTCTGGCCCGCGGCGTGGTGTTAATTCCCGTGGTCATTGACGGAGGACCCAGGCCGCCCCTGACTCCGCCAGCCAACGACGCCGAAAAGCGATGGCGTGCGGACCCGCTGTTTCTGGCGGACTGGCAGGCGTGGCTGGACAGCCAGATGGGCGCTGCCAACGTTCCGAAAGGCAGCGCAGTGTACGTTTCGCTGCGCATGGACGGGCGCGTGAGAGCCAGCGGCGTGGGAATGCCGCCGTGGGAGCTGCTGGCGGCGTCGCTGCCGCCCATTGAGGGGGCGTTTGGGGGGTGGCTGGACGGCATGGACGGCTCGGTGGCCACAGACTGAGGGAGCAGCGCTGAAGAGCGCCTCGATATGGATATGAGCTCGATTTGCATTCGGACTCCGCAGCCTGTGGGCATGCATTGTGTTCGCTGCGCTCGTTTGCTAGCAGGGAGTCACACAGGATCGACGCTCGACAAGACAACCGGAGTGCGCGCGACTGGCTCCTCCGAGGTAGCCCGCCTCAAACGCATCTGCCGCCCCCCGGTCTGTGCGTGTGGGCGTCGCTCGTGCGGGGAACGCTCAGCTCCGCCCCTGTGTTGCTCAGTGACTTGTCTGAGTGCAGAGCGCCGAGCGGCGAGCGCCTGATGCGTTCGTCTCTGGAGTGGCCTGAGCACCGCTCTTTAGGCTCGCCGTACGCGCGCACCGCGACGCCGAGCAGCAGCGTGGGGTCGCCGAGCGGTCGCGGCCGTGGGTCGCCCTTCACCCCGAACGGGCGTGAGCAGGAGGCACCCCCGTGTGAGGTTGACAGCGGGGCGGAGGCTGAGGCCAGCCTCACGCGGCGTTGGCTGCGCGGAGGAGCGCAGCTGGAAAGCAACCGACACTCCTGGTGGTGCGTGCGAGCGCGACGAGCGTGCGGGCTCCCAACTGACAGGCTCACAGGGTGACGAGCTTGGCGCAGTTTGGCCCCAACCACGTGTTGACAAGCTCCTACGACCGCACCTGCCGCGTGTGGGGTGCGTGAAGTGTGTCGTCGCAGTGCGGCGAAGAGCGCCTCGCTCACGTACCGTATCCTCCGTGCAGACCTGGCCACGGGCAGCTGTCAGCTGGTGCTGAGCGGCCACACCTCCCCCGCGCTGTGCGTGGCGCTGCTGCGCTGCGGCTCGGTGGTGAGCGGCAGCCTGGAGCGCGTGGTGCGCGTGTGGCGAGCACCCCCCGAGGCGGCGGTGGAGGGCGACGAGGAGGCGCCGTCCGCCTGCACGCCCGCGCTGCTGCTGCGGGGCCACACAGACAGCGTGCGCTGCGTGGGGCAGCTGCTGGACGGGCGGCTGTACTCGGGCAGCGACGACGGCACGCTGCGCCTGTGGGGCGAGCAGGAGGGACGCCCAGACGCGACGCTGAGGCCCGGCGCGGCCGTCCTGGCGGTGGCACAACTGCCGGTCACCGGCCAGCTGCTCACCGGCAGCGCAGACCGGCTGCTGCGTCTCTGGCAGCTGCCGCCGCCCTCGGCGCGGGCGGCGCCCGCCGTGCCCGCCTCAGCCGCGCTGCTCTGCCTGGCCGGCCACGGCGGCGCCATCAACGCCATCGCGCTGCTGCCCCCAGGCGGCACCCCGGACGCGCCCCAGCGCTGCGTCACCGGCGGCGCCGACGGACTGCTCTGCCTGTGGGACCTGAGCGCGGGGCAGCTTCTGCGCACATGCGCAGGTCACAGCGGCGCAGTCAGTGCCTGCGGGGTGCATCCCTCTGGCGTGGTGGTGTCCGCCTCCATGGACCGCACGGTGCGTCTGTGGGGCGCGCAGCTGGCCACCTGCGAGGGCACGCTGGAGGGTCACACGCACTGGATCAACGCGCTGTTGCTGCTGCCGGATGGGCGCATCCTCACCGCCGCGTCCGACCGCACGCTGCGGTTCTGGAGGGATGGCGCATGCGAGCGCGTGCTGCCGCAGCCCACGGGCGAAGAGGCGCTGGCAGAGGCGGTCAGCATGCTGTCGCCCGCGCCTGCGGAGGCGTGCGACTACGGGCAGTGGTCAACGCCCAAGCCGAGCACGCGGGAGGAGGCGCCGGAAGATGCCGGCGCCGACTGTGAGTGCGCATCGCAGCATTCGGATGCCACGGAGCAGATGCAGCGCAGCGAGGAGCCTCCACCGGCCTGGTGGGGCACCCCGCCCGCGGCCATGGCTGCGGCGGCATCCACCGGTGCAGTGGCGCTGCTGGTGCTCGCTCTGACGCTCAGAAGAGCAGCCGCGCCGCCTGTCAGGCCCGAAACGCAGGCCCGCAGGCGCGCGGGTCGCTAGACAAGATAGATGCACGCAGACGCACATCATCGTACATCCTGCACCGCACGGCGCACGCGCTCCTCTATGCCGTCGTGTTCAGTCAAACAATCCATTGCTTGCTGCGGGTCACCACCCGTTGGCCCGGTGGTGCGCCTCGGTGCGCGCGAATGCAGCCTGCGCCTCCGCCTGGGAGTAGGGCACCAGCGGCGAAGGAGTCGGGTGCCACCGCCGCTCAAAGTCCACGCGCAGGGGCCCCGCACGCCCGCCGGGCCCGCTGGCCGTGCGCACCATCACCTCCTCCACGTCGATCATGTTATGCTTCACCAGCGGCAGCAAACCAGACACGCAGTAGTCGGGTCGCCACGAGTTGGCGCTGCCCGTCTGTGTGAGCGCCTCCATGCACACCGACCCGCCCGCGGTGACGTGGCCGGTGTACCAGCAGCAGCGCGGGTAGACGAGGCGCAGCAGGAAAGGGCGCGAGGGGTAGTCCGCGGGGAAGAGGAGCTCGCACTGCAAGTGGCCAGCCCCGTGTTCGCGCTGCAGTCGCGCCAAGTCGCCGTTCAGCGCGCGTCCGCCCGCAGTGTCGCCGTCAAAGTCGGCCAGCTTGAAGCGCCACACGCGCACGTCGCGCTCGTCCGGTAGCTCCAGGTCGAAGCACGGCGCGGTGCCGGAAGCCACGGCACGTGCCAGGTGCTGGAACTCCATCAGCACCCGCTTGGTGCCGCCCACGCCCTGCCAGGGCGGCAGCTCCTCAGCCGCCGACGCCGCGCGAGCAGCCTTCTTCGAACAGCTGCGTTGGAGGAGCTGTCAGCTACGGGCTCAGCCGCCAAGCGGAGCGACGCACTTGGGCGCTGTCGAGGGCGACGGGCTGTCCATGAAGACCAACTCGTCGTCGCTGTGGTTTGACGCTGCGCGCTTGTTGCGCCCCACTCTGCGCCGTGAGAGAGAAGGCGCCTCCTCCTCGCCAGTGAGATCGATGACGTCCATATCGCGCGCCTTGCAGCTCTGCAGCGCCGCAAAGAAGGCCAGAGGAACAAAGGCGAGGAAACGCAGCACGCGCGCGGAGAGGGCGCACCACCAGCGCAGCGCCAGCGTTGCCAGCGTCTTTTTCCCTAGGCAGGCGCGCCAAGAAAGAGCGCCTCACGCGTCTCACGCGCCTCACGCGCGCTCACAGGTGAGGAAGAGCACGCAGCGAAGAGCAAAGGAAGGCAGGTGAGAAAGCGAGGAGGGAGCAAGGACGCCAACGGCTGTTCGAGCGTCGTCGGTCGTACAGTGCAGTGTCGATGTGTCGTACAACACACCGCGGCGCGCCGTCGGCGCCTCCATGTGCTAGCTAAAGTGCCCTCTGCTGGTGGTCTGATGTGGACCGCCTTGGCCAAGGCGCGAGACGGTGCTTTGACTCGCCTGGGCGACGCGTTAGGCGAGGAGAGCGACGGCGGGGAGGACACTGTGAGCGAGGCTGGCAGCGAGGAGTCCACTGGGAGCCACTTCCTGGCGGAGTCAGAGCCGGATGAGGATGCGGCGTTACGGTGGGTGGGCGCCCCCTCGCCAGCCACCGCTCTGCTCGACGCTGCTGCGGCGCGACAACAACAGCTGGACGGGTGCGTGGCGGTCAGGGCGGCTATGCGCGTGCGTGCAGCGTCTGAGTCGAACGCGTTTCACTACTTTCGCAGTTTTGAGGCGCTGCTTCCGAAGAGGGACCAAGGTGAGGCCTCTCTCGAAGAGGAGGAGCCTGTGGCGCTGCAGTCACCCACACCCGCGTCGCCCCCGCTGGCGGCTGCGCGCGTGAGCTGCTCAGAGGGTGCTGCGCGACTGCAGCGACCGCTCCTCTTCGCCTCCTCCTCCTCTGCTCAGCCGCCTCCCGCCGCCGAAGCCGCGCACGCGCGTGCGCCTCCCGCGCCCCCTGCGGCGGCGCCGCCGCCGGAGCGGCTGAACTCCCTAGGGAACCTGGTGGACGTGCCGCTGAGCCCGGCGGGGGCGGCGCACGGCGGCGCTTTGGTGGAGCCGCCAGCGCCAGCGCCCAGGCGTTCACCGCCCTCCGCCACAGCAGCGGCGGCGCTGGTGGAGCCCCCAGCGGCGGGCGGGGCGGAGCTGCTGCTGCTGCTGCGCGCGCGGCTGGACGCGGAGGCGCAGGGCCACGCGTGCGCGCGCGAAGAGCTGGCGCAGGCGCAGCGGGAGCGTGCGGACGCGGTGCGGGAGCTGCAGGCGGCGCGACAGGCGGCTGCAGCCAGCGCGGCAGCTGCAGGCGCTGCCGCTGCCTCTGGGGAGAGGGAAGCGTCCCTGCTGCGCCGCTGCCAGGCGGCCGAGGCGGCGGCGGCGGACTGCGCTGCCGCGGCTGCCGCGCGGGAGGCGGCCGCCGACGCGGCTCGCGGCGCGGCCGAAGACGGCGCCGCCGTCGCCGCCGAGGCGCTGGAGAGCGCGCAGCGCAGGGCAGACGCCGCCACGGCGGACGCGCAGCGCTGCGCCCGGGAGCTGACGCGCCTGCGGGCGCACCTGCTGGAGATGGAGGATGCCGCTGGCGCGGACGCGGTGGAGGAAGCTCGCCGTGAGGGGGAGCTGGAAGCTGCGTCGGCGCTGGCCGAGGCGCGCGCAGCCTGCGACTCCGCGCGCTCCGAAGCCGCGCGCATCAAGGCGCAGCTGCGTGAGCGATGCGCCGAGGCGGAGAACCTGCAGGCTGCTCTGGGCGCAATGGCGGCTGAGGCGGATGCCGCGCAGAGGCGTCGTCAGGAGACCCAGCTGCTGCGTGAGCGTCTGGCCGCGCTGGGCGCCGAGCTGACCGTCACGCGACAGGCCAGGGACGATGCCGCTGCGCGATGTGACGCAGCGCTGGCAGAGTGCGCTCAGGCTGAGCGTAGAGCCTCCGAGCGCAGCCTGGAGGCCACCAGCCTGGCCGCGGAGGCGTCCCGCCTGCGCGCCGTGCTGGAGCAGGCGCTGCGTCGCGTGAGCGCCCTCACGGCGGCTCAGGCTGCGTGCGTGGACAAGCGCTCGGTGGGGGCGCTTCTGGTGCTGCACCTGCAGCAGCAGCGCGGTGCGGGGCTGGAGCACGCGGCTGCGCTGGCCGCCGCGCTGGGGCTGGACGCGCAGGGCCGCGCGGCGCTGGGGCTGGACGGCGGCGCGGGAGGCTCGCCCACGGGGAGGGCCAGCAGCAGACGGGGGCTGTTTCGAGGACTCCTGTCGCGCCCCCTTCCCGGCGGCGGCGGCGGCGGCGGCACAGACTCAGAGGGCGAGGCGGAGCTGCTGAGTGGCGCCTCCCTGGCGGACGCATGGGTGCACTTTTTGAGCGCTCAGGCGCTCGAGGACGCAGCCGCCTCAGGCTCCTCCTCCTCCTCGGACCAGCAGCAGCGAGAGGAGGAGCTGATGCGCGCCGTCACCGACGCCGTGGCGCGCGGAGAAGGGCCGCCCCGCAGCAGCTCCAGCTTCTACGCGGTGGACGCTCCCCTGCCGCACGTGAGGGGCGAGCCACCCACGCCGCTGGAGGTGCTGCTGGGACAGCGACCACCTGTGTTGTGAGCCATACCTCTGCCACGCCTAACCGAGTCTCGATGCGGACGAACAACTACCCGACGGCCTAGGCGTTACACGCGGAGTGCGTGTCGCAGCGTCGTCGTCGAGGCGTCGTCAAGCGTCGAGCTCGTCAGGTTAGTCTCCCAGCCAGCTGCGTGCGCATTGCCGCTGCAGCGCCGCCCGCGTTGCTCAGACGCGCAGTATCTGGAGCTTATTGGAGAAAGCGATTGCGATCCAGTCTGGCTGCGCGGCGCTCCACTGCAGCTGGTTGATCTCAGCGCCCGCGCTGTAAGCCAAGATGGGGTCCAAACCAGCTTCCTGCGGCTGCGCCATGGTACTCAAATCCCAGATGAGCGCCTGTGAGTCATCCCCCGCACTGCAGATGTGGCAGCTACTGTGCGGCGCCCAAGCGAGCGCATTGACAGCCCCCCCGTGGCGCTGTAGCTCAGCCACCGGCAGGGTGGGGTATCGGATGTCCAGCACAATGACTTTGGCACTGTCAATGAGGATGGTGGCCATGTACCGCGGGTCTTGCTTGTTCCAACCCAGCCGAAGCAGCGGCGTGTCAGCCTGTGGCGCCTCGTAGATGATGGTGCTGTGTTCTTTGTCGCGCAGGTCGAAGACTCGCACGGAGCCGTCGGCTGAGACGGAGGCGAAGACGCCCACTCCGCCCCAGGCAATGTCGTACACCTCTCGGTCGTGGGCGATCAGCTGCGTGTCCACAACCCCGCGCTCAATGTCCCAGATGGTGCAGGTGGTGTCGATGCTGCTGGTGGCCAGGCGCCGCGGGTCGGCCGCGTTCCAGTCGAAGCTGGTAAGCGGGGCGCAAAACTCGCTCGTCTTGTTGTTGTTCAACAGCGCGCGCAGGCTCACGCCCTCATCCCCGATGTGCCAGATGCGCAGGTAGTCGCCCGTGCTGGCCAGCAAGTCGTCGTGGCTGCCCTCCTTGTCGGGGATGAACATGAGCTTGGTGGGCGGGTACGGGTGCGCAAACGAAAACCGAGGGTCAGCCTTGAAGCTCACAGTCTCGGACTCCTCATCCAGCTGTTGAATGCGCAAGCGAGTCAGCGTGAGTCTTGCAAGCGGACTTAACCCCCGCGCAGCCCAGCGCAGCCGCTGAGGAGCGCACCGTGATGATGTCAACCTTGTTGTTGTACTCCTCCAGGAAGGAGCCCACTGCCAGGCGGAAGCGCTTGTCCTGGCGCTCCTACAAGCATCGGCGTGCGTTGCGTCAGCACATGCTGGTCCACGCCGCAGCGCACAGCACAGAGACGGTGTGTGCATGCGCCCGCAGCGCAGCGGCGCGTCGCGTGGCCCAGGTGGCACCAGCAGCTGCAGAGTGCGGCGCCTCCCAGGCCAAAAGCCGGCGTGCGAGCCCTAAAGACTGAGGTGAGGCCCCTCTGCTGGCGGCCTGGACTGCCTCCGCGACAACGCATGGCGCGAAGCAGAGGCGCAAGAGCAGGCTGCGTTGCGTGTTGCGCGTTGCGGCACCAGCATTGCGGCTGAGGGCCGCGCCAGGGGGTGGGCAGTTGGGGCGTGCTGACACCCCGCCCCAGCCTAGAACACCACCGCCACGCACCGACCAGTTGGCGGCATAGATCGGCGATGCCGACTCGTAGGTGTAGATCTCAGCCGTGGCGGGCCCAGCAGCAGCGGCGGCGGCGGCAGCCATTGCTCAGTTGCCGCCCGGCGCAGGCTTCGCCACACTCACGCCCCTGTGGCGCAAGGCCACAGGCGCCCAGGCACGCACGCCAGAGATGTGCAGACGCAGTCCCGCTGGAGCAACGCAGCAGCACAGCGTCACGAGCGAGCAAGGGCAAGGGTTAGTGAACGCTTTTTGTGACGCTGCGACGACGCGACGCTTTTTGATGACTCAAGTGAACTCCATCTAGGCGGACATCCTACACGGCGTCTTGTTCGCAGACTTGAAACAGCTGCTCCAGCAGCGCAGGAACACCGTCCAGGCTCTCCGCAGTTGCGTGCGGTACCCTCTCGCCATCAAGCTGCGCAGCCACCGCTGACGCGTTCGCACCCCGTGCCAGCCGCCCCGTGCTGCCCGCCAACAGGATAGTGAGCATGCCTGCGCGTCGACCCGCCACGATGTCGTCCCGCGGCGAATCCCCAATCATCACGCAGCAGCTGGGATCTACCCCCCAAACGGACGAGCAGTGCAGCAGCGCGGCCGGGTGGGGCTTGTGCTCCAGTCCGTGGTCGCGCGCAACCGCGGGCGAAAACGGGCGCCGCGGGGACCAGTGCTTGTCGTGAAAGAACGCCACCGAGGAGGCGGTGTTACGTGTCACCAGTCCCATCGGAATGCCTCGTGCGGCGCACCACGCTCCCAGCTGCAACGCGCCCGAGGTGAGCACCATGGCCTGAAGTGCCTCCGTCTCGACTGCGGCGATGGCTGCATGCGCTTCGCTCCTGCGTGGCTCTGGCATGGCGTTGACAACCGCCAGGATGTCCTGATCGCGACTGACGCCCACTCGCCTGTACATTTCGGAAAAGTCCAGCACGCTCTCCACAAGCGTGCCTGCGTGCAGGGGTCACCGTGAGCAGTGGCGCTGCCACATACAACCTGGTGCACATGCCAGGCCGCAACACAAACTGGCCACACAAAAGCGCGCACACAAACCGCACCGTCCATGTCGCAGATGACGCCGCGCAAAAGCGGCTTGGCGGCGGCGACGGAGGACATGGAGTGCGATGCGCGGGAGGGCTTTGGGCAGCGGGAGCGCACGACGCGCGAGAGCAAGCTGCAGGAGTGCGAGAACATAGGTATGCGAACGCGCCGAGCGAGGGGCGCTCTAAACAGGTGTCAGCGTGGCACCGAAACGTACGACAAAATGATGAGTGCCGTTGGTGTTGTGGAGTTGTGCCGACTAGAGCTGCTCTGTGCTCTCGCCTCCGTCTCGCCTGTCCCGTGCCATAGCAATGGAGCGTCGTGCCACGCGCGCCACCAGCCTAGCGGCGCAGGTGGAGGGTGCGCCTGCAGAGGCTGCGGCCGCCTCTGACCTGCACGCAGAGGTTGCTTCGCCTGCTCCGGTGCCTGCTCAGCGGCACGCAGAGCGCGGCATCAACGCCTCTCAGAGCCACAGACATGTGGTGCTGTCTTTGCGCTATCCCCGCCCGGTGTCTGGCAAAACGGTGGCCAGCATAGAGCTTTGGCTCGCTGCTGACGCGAGCCCTGGGGAGGTCCGCCTGGCGCTGAATGCGGCGCTGAGCGCACAGCTGCGTCTCCCGCCAGACGCTGCCTACAAGCTGCTGCGTTGGGGGGTGCCGTGCGCGTTGAGTGCTGGGGCGCTTCTTGCGGACGACGTGTCGTCGCTGCGCTTGGATGCGGGACCTCCGCCAGCACAGCCCTCTTGGTGGAAGGCGCACGCGGCGGATTGCGCCTTCCTGCTGTTCGGCCTACTCTTTGCGCTCAGCCCAGCGCTGCTGTACATCCCGGCGCTCGCTCTCTCGGCCGCCGCAGCCGCGCCAGGCCGCCCTGGCGCCCTATCGCTGCTGCTCCGCGCGGCGCCCACTGCAGCGTGCTGGCTTGTGGCGCTTTGCTGCCACAGCATGGACGAGGCGCTGGTGCCTGCGGCTCTGGCAAACAGTCTTCTCGGCGCAGCAACCGCCGCAGCACTTTTCAGCTCACGCATCGTCACGCTCTCCGCTGCACTCATGCTGGCTAGGGCGCTGGTGGCCAGGGCGGCGGCCACGGAGGCGCGTTGGAAGAAGGCGCACTGATGAGACTTTTTGGGAGCGAGGCATCGCCGCTATTCTGCTCATTTATGTCCACACTGCAAACGATACACGAATACGCGATCCTGCCAGGGCACCCGGCTGACACCATCACCCACACACCCAGCAGGAGCCTGCTCGTCGCTCGCTCCTCCGTCGATTCCGTCCGTCTCCATCGTCGACGACGAACAGCAGATTCGAACAGGTAGACACAGGTGGTGACGTACGCGCTCTCTGTTTTAAAGACCCTCCGGTATCGATATCGTCTCTCGCTGTTCGTGCTCTTGCCAGGCTGGTGCAGCGCCTGGCGTCTGCTGGCGCTTAAGCTCAAACATCGTGCAGCCCAGTGACCGCACGCTTGTGCGGCCGGCATGAGCGTCTCGTGCAGCGTGTGCTCCGAGCGGTGGAGCGGCGAGCTGAGCTTTGTGGTGCGTGGCGCGCGTTGGCGGTCTGCAGCGCTAGGGCTGTGCATTCATGTTGCCCGCTCGCTCGCAGGCTCTGCCGTGCGGCCACGTCTTCTGCAATGAGTGCGTGGTGAGTTGGTGGTTTAAGTCCAAGCGGCGCAATGAGCGTGAGGCGCGCGAGGAGGCGCGCTGCCCCCAGTGCAGGTGCGAAAGCTTTCATCTGCTCTGCTCTCCCCCAACACTCTCCCGGCGCAGCCTCACTCCTCCCTGCTCCCCCCACAGGCAGGCCTTCCACCGCAGCGAGGTGTTGGCGCTGTTCTACTCTGGAGGTGGTGGGCAGGGCGAGACGCAGGCGACGCAAGCGCAGCTGGTGCCCGACTCCCCCTCCCCGGGCCGTCAGCCCCGCGACGAGAAGGGGGCGCAGGAGGAGCTGCGCTTTCGCTGCAGCGGGCTGACCACGTCTCTGCGAGACGCTGAGGCGCGCTGCGCTGCTGCGTGTGCAGAGTCCGCGGCTCGCCTGGCGCAGCTGGACAGGCTGGCGTCTACGTCCGCGACAGAGCTTGAGCGCGCGCGGGAGCGCTCCGAGCGGGCCCTGGCTGCTGAGCGGGAGCGGCGGACAGCGGCGGAGAAGCGCTGCCACGCTGCGCAGGAGAGGCTTGCGGCGGCCCAGGCGGGCCTGCGCCTGGAGGAGGCTGCCAAATCCGGCGCGATGGGGGGGGACCTGGAGCGTGAGGCGCTGGAGTTGCTGCGCAGCACGGCACCGGAGGAGGTGGTGCGCCTCCTCTGCAACGCGGCGCGCAAAAAGCAGGACCAGGTCGACAAAAACAAGGAGTTCCACGTCAAGGCGCTCCAGGAGCAGGCCTACGTGGCCATGGAGGCCCGGCGCGCGATGGAGGGGGCGCAGCGGCTCGCGAGAACCGCAGAGCGAGACCTTGCCCAAGCGCTCAACCAGCTCGCCCAAGCGACATGCGCGCGATATCCGCGCGCTGCTGAGCAGCAGCAGCAGCAGCCATCCGATGCGAAAGATGCGCCGCCTCTGCAGTCACATGCCTCGCAGCAGCAGCCACCGCGACCTGCGCTGGCATCTCCGAACCTCCACGTGGTGCACGCGGGATCGCTGAGCGGCGGGGTGGGCGCCCGGGGCAGCTTCATGACCGGTCCAGCGCGCCAGTGGGGGGACGGGTCGGACGGCGGGCGGTTCATACGACAGGGGGCAGATGGGCGTGGGGGGCAGCGCAAGGTGCTGGTGGCACTGGAGAATGCGCCGCCGCCGCGCGTTGCGCCACTGCCGCCTCCGCAGCAGCCACAGGCGAAGAAGGCGAAGCGGGCGGGAGGAGGGGCCACTGGATTAGAGCACTTCTTCGGAAAACCTTGCTGAGGAACGAAAGCACGTCGCGGAGCGACGGGACAACATACGCGTAATTGCATGCACGAAGCGCATATTCCGAGCACATATTTCCGAGCGCATATTCCGAGTGCTCATCTGTTCAATCTGTGCGTCTTGGCGGCCTGCCAGCATTCGGCGGCTCACATTATTTTCCTTTCATTCTCCACTCCTCCGTCACGCCTGCACAGCCGTCACCTGCTGCGGCGCGTCGTCGTCGTCGTCGCTCCAGTCGGCGAGCGCGCGTGCGGTGCCCTTCCCACCGCCCGCTTCCTCCCCTGCTTTTGCCTCCTCCTCCGCTTGCGCCTCGTCAGCCTCAAGCTGCTCCAGCGCCTCCGCCAGCGCGGCGGCCGCATCTTCCTGCGGGTGCACGTAGACGAAGGTGACGGCGCCGCCGTCGACGGCTTCGCGCAGTGGCTCGTCCTCCACTTCGCCCGATGCGTCCCGCCACCGCTGCACCAACGCCGCCGGCGCGCCGGCCTTGCCTGCGCGCAGCAGGTCCGCGGTGTCGCAGGAGGTGTCGTCGCCGCGGTAGGTGAACAGCGCCTTCATCTCTTCGGCGCTGAAGTGACGACTGGAGGCGCCGCCGGCGCAGCCGCCTGCGCTGCCGTCCACCAAGGCGGCCACCTCGCCCTTGAGGATCTGGCGCTGGAAGATCTTCTCCTCCAGGGTGCCCGTGGTGAGCAGGCGATAGATGAAGCAGGGCTTGTGCTGGCCGTCGCGCCTGCGGTGCCAGCGCGTCAGGGGTTGGCCGGCGCTGCGCAGACCCCAGGAGCGCGCGGAAGCGCGAGGCGTGAAACGCGTGCGCACCAGATGCGACCCATGGCCTGCTGGTCGTGCGCCGGGTTCCAGGACGTGTCGTACAGCACCAGACGGTTTGCGCCAACCAGGTTCAGCCCCACGCCGCCAGCCAGGAGCGAGAGCAGGAAGACGGAGCCGCCGCCGCCGCCGTTGAAGCGTCGCACTATGTCGTGGCGCAAGTCGGCGCTGGTGGCACCATCCAAGCGGGATGTGCCCATTCCCATGGAGTCGCACAGAGCGCCGATCATGCTCAGGGTGGCGGTCCAGCCTGACACGATCACAACCCGGTTGCCAGGCACGGCTGCCACGCGCGTGAGGATGGATGCCAGCACGCAGAGCTTGCCGGCTTGCGTGTGGTCCAGCAAGCCGTCGTCGCAGGGCGGGCAGAGCGGGCGCAGCTGCGCGAGAACCTTCTGCGCCACGCAGCCCGTCACAGCCGCCTCGGCGTCGTCGGCGGCGGAGGAGTCCGCAAAGAGGGCGGAAGGGGCGTTGCAGAGGCGGCGAATCAGGGTCAAGGCTGGCAGCGTCTCCAGTGAGCCAGCCAGCTGGCGGCCCCGCACAGTGCTCGCCATCTCCGGCAACTTCAGCATCGCCTTGTACAGCTTGTCCTGCAGCGCCGATGGGCGGCAGAAGACCACGTAGTCGGTGCGAGGCGGAAGATACTGCGCGTTGACCGACGCGGTGCGGCGCAGCAGGAACGGCTCGATCATCCGCCCCAGCATCGCCTGCCGTTCCGCACCCAATCGCTTCGCGTCCGCGCTGGCACTGCGGTCGCGGCTGGCGGCCACGGGCAGCTCGAAGAGGCGTCGGAACTCGGCGACGCCGCCCAGCAAGCCCGGACAAACAAACTCAACCATCGCGTACAGCTCTCCCAAATTATTCTGCACGGGCGTGCCCGTCAGGATGACCCGCTTGGACGCGCCAAGGCCACGCAGCGCCTGCAGCGTCTTGCTGCCTCCGGAGTTCTTCAGGCGGTGGCCCTCATCGCAGATGACGATGCCCGGCTTGGCGGCAGTCACTTGTTCGGCGATGGTGCGCAGCGTTTCGTAGCTGGTGATGAGTAGGGGCCACTTGCACTGGGCGGGGTTGGCCCACTCAGCCGCCTGCTCTTTGACCGCTGCGCCGCCGGCGCGCAGAGCAAGGCAGCCCAGGCGCTCAGAGCCCAGCCACTTTGTCGCCTCAGCCTTCCAGTTGTCCACCAGCGAGGCCGGGCACACCACCAGGGCGCGGCGCAGCGCCGGCCCGCCGCCCGGCGACTGTCGCAGCAGCGTCCACAGCAGCGCGAGAACCTGCACCGTCTTTCCAAGTCCCATTGCGTCGCACAGCAGAGCGCCAGTGTGCGCGCCACGCATGCCCATCACGCACTCGAAGAGAAAGCGCACCCCGATGCGCTGATGCTCGCGCAAGCGGCCGGCGATGTAGGGGTCCACAACCACCGCCACTCGGGCAGAGGGCAGCTTGGGGTCGCCCGCCACGCACAACACCAGCGCATCGGGCGCCCCCGGGTCATGCAGCGGCGCGGGTGGTGGGCGAGGCGCAGCTGCCGCGGAGCCCACGGTGCGGAATGGCGCGGCGTTTAACGGCGCCAGCGGGCGCGGGGCTGCGGAGGCGGCTGCGGCTGCGGGTGCCAGAAACGCGGCACCCGACAGGAAGCGGCTCTCCTCGATGCGCTCCGCCACCTCCACGTCCCACTTGCCCAGGGCCAGCTCGGCGCCGTCGGGCATGCCCGCGGCATCCTTGACAGCGGAGGAGGTCACCTTCTTGCCGTCTGAGTTGTACAGAGTGCACAAGGCGCCGCGCACTTGGAGCACTCCGTCCATGAACACCTTGTTCTTTCGTTTCTTCACCTTGTTCACGGCGCAGTAGCCGACGGAGTAGTATTCAGTGTCAACGGGGGCGCTGGAGGCGCCGCCCCGTGCCGCCGACGAGCCGGCGGTGCCCGGCGTGACCGTACGCGCCGCAGGAGGCACGTAGGCGGGGCGCTGCGCGAGAGCCGGGCGCTGCGCGAAGGGCTGTGCAACCGGGCGCGTTGCTGGAGCCACGCTGGGCACAGACCCGTCCACAGTGTCCAGGATGGACGCAACCTCCAGCGCCGGCGTCGACACGCAGCCGGGTGGCTTGAAGCGCTGCGGCGCGAGCGAGTGCGGAGCGGCGAAGGAGCGTGGCAGTACTCCAACCGCGCTCCCGCCTATGCCGCCCGCCGTCGCTGCAGCGCCGCCGCCAGCCTCGCCCAGGCCCGCCGGCGTCAGCGTGGTCAGCGGCTTGCGGCCTGGCGGCACGAAGGGCTTGTTTGGCACGCCTGGCTGCATCCTGGGGCACAGCTGTCAGGGACCTACGCCCTGGAGCGACCGCCAGCTGGCGCCCGTACAGGGCTCACACGAGGCGCTCAGCTGCAGCGTGAGAGACTAGTGAGCAGTTAAATCAGCGCGGAGTCGCGTAGAAAGGCGGAGGAGGAGCAGTGGTCGCCCCATTCGATGCGAGCGACGTACGACGAGCGACAACGCGACTCGAACAAGAGAAAACGCGACTCGAACTGTCGAACAAGCGCTGAGCTCGTCTCCCTGGCCCTCCTGCTCACGTGTATCCCTCAAGCCCTCATAGCGAGCGTGGCGCCCCTCAGATGTTGAACGTGGGCGCCTACGCTGCCGCGGCTGCGGCAGAGAGCGAGCGAGCGCGCAACGCAGAGGCGCTGAAGCAAACCAAGCTGGAGGCGGCCGTGGTGGCCGCGCTGGAAGCTGCGCGCCGCTCTCTGGCGGTGGAGCATCAACCGAACGCGGACGAGAAAGAGATGAATCAGAGAGCTCAGGACGCGGCTTCCCAGTCGCTTGAGGGCGCGTTGGCTCGCCATGCGTTGACGTCAACCACGGCGGGCGCCTCCGCCGGCGATTCTTTCCGCAGCGCTTTTGCGGTGGCTGGCGCTCGGGCGCGCGTGCAGCGTGAGACTGAGGCGCTGGTGCGAGCCCGCCTGGCGAGTCAGAGCGCTCAAGCCGTCGATCGCGCCGCCAGGCGTGCGGAGGTTGACGCTCTGGCGCGCGTGGGCGTGCGCGGAGAGCACAGCGACGCGCTGGCTGCGGCGCAGGCGGTGGCGCAGCGTCGGTGGCACGGGGAGGCGACCTTTCTAAGGAGCTCTCACGCCGCCACTTCCGCTGCAGCCGGCGAGCCGCCGGCGCTGCCGCTGCCGCAGCCCGGCGACGACAGCCTGCTGGCAGCGCTGGACGCGGCGCTGGCGGTGACCAGGTGCGACCGGCGCCTCCTGCAGTCTGCTCTGGAGCTGCTCTTGGGCTTCACCACGCTGTTGCCCTGCGGCGAGCTGGACGTGCTGGAGCGCGCGCTGCGCGACAGCTCCGCGGGCGCTTCCGCCGCGCCCAGCCGCGACGCCGAGGCGCGACAGCTGGCGCGGCGCTACGCCAGCGAGCTGGACGCGGACGCAACCCTGCGGCCTGCAGAGAGGGTCTGCCTGCGCCGCCTGCTGCACGCGCTGGCCAGCGCCTGGGCTGCAGCGGACGCGCGCGGCGAGGCTGCACTGGCGCTGCACGCGGGTCGCCCGCACCCCTCGCCCAGGGACACGTGTGCGGGCGTGCGGGACGCCAAGATGCGCGCCATGTTCCCCTCGGCGCCCTGGCGCCGTCAGGGCGCCGCGTCATCGGCGGCAGATGGCCACGCCGACGGCGCGCTCACAGGGGCGGCGGCGCTGCGCGAGCACCTGGCGCACGCAGCCTTGGTGGAGCGCCTGGCGCGCTTCGGGCTGCCGCTCAGCGCGGAGGAGCGGGGCGCCGTCGCGCCGGCAGCTCTGCCTCCTCGCGCCACGCAGCAGCCGGGCGGGCAAGCGCCCGCCTGGCTGCACCCCTCGCTGGCTCAGCACGGCGGCGCCGTTCGAAAGCAGCAGCCGCCCACCTGGCGCGAGCAGTGGCCGGACGGATGGGCCGCCGCCAGCCATGAGGCTTCATGGCGGCCGCAAGGCTGGCCTGAGGCGCCGCGTGCGTCGCATGCGCCTCACAGGTCGCACGCGGCGCCGGATGCGGGTAGTCGCGCGGCGGCTCCTTCGTATGGCCGCGCGGGGATGGAGGGCTGGGACGGGGTTGGACAGCAAGGGGACTGGGAGGGGGAAGGGGGGGGGCGATTCCACCCCCACGCGCATGCATTCCTCCCGCCGCCGCCGCCGCCGCCGCCGCCGCCGCGCGAGTGGTGGGCGGCGCCAGTAGCGGGCACTTCCGACGCGCGCTTCAGGGCGCAGGCGGCGCACGCGGGATGGCAGGGCGCACCTGGGAGCGCGGGCAGTGACGCGCAGATGCGCGGGCAGCAGCAGGTGTCCATGCCGGTCCATGTGCCTGTGCCGCGTGGCGGGGTGCCCGAGTGGCTACGGCCGCAGACGGGCCCGCCTGTGCGTGCCGTGACCGGGGATGAAGAGGGAGAACGTGATGGGGGCAGCTCGCAGGGTGGCTCGCGCCGCCCTCCCCAGGCGCACCAGCAACCGCCGCCGCCGCCGCCGCTGCGCCGCCCGCTGACGGCGCCCGTGCGCCCGCGGCCGCTGCAGGCGTCCGGCGCCGCCCCTCGGCGCTCTCGGCAGCCGCAGGAGGAGGACGTTTCCGGCAGATCTTCTTCGGATGAGGAGGCTCCACAGCCGCAGCGTGCAGACGGCACCCCTCAGGAACTGCCACCTGTGCACGCGGGCGGGGCACGCCACGGCTCCTGGCGCCCTCGTGGCGCCGCTGCGCCGTCGAGCGTGTTTGACCCGCGGGAGGAGTTCCGCGCCGCCAGAGAAGAGGCCGACGACAACGGATACGGCCCGCAGCGTCAGCGTTCGCGAGCGCCTGAGCGCTGGGATGACGGGTTCGGCATGGACCTGCAGCCACGACGCAGGTGACAGTTTGTGCAGCCCGCCGGGGCCGGAGGCCCGCAACTGGCCCACCTGCCGTGCCCATGCCATCGGACATTGCCCCCTCACCTTACTGTACTCGCCGCCAGACCGCCTCAAAAACGGGCGGGGAAGGTGATGCGGGCCTATATGCGTGTCATATGCACGAGCGCGTCTCTCAATCTGTCCAGCGGCTCGTGGGGCAAACGCTCAAAGCCGTTTCAGCGACTTCTTTCGATCCAGCTTCTTCAGCGGCGGTCCCCCCGCATCGGAGCTCGCCTTCTTGCCCTCGCCCTCGCCGTGCGCGCCCTCCTCGTCGCCAAGCAGGTTGGTGGCGTTGGCCATGGGCGCCACGCGCTTGTCGTTGCGCGCGTGGATGCCCGTCAACATGCGCGCGCGCTTGAAGTACTCCTCGTACTCTTCCAGCAGCATCTTGGCAGCCTCCTCGTTGAGCGCAGACTCGGGGAAGGGGGCTATGAGCAGGCAGCGCACTACCATCAGAATGTGGCGCAAGCCGTGCGAAGGCTGCCAGTCTTTCTTCAGCGTGTTGACACAGATCTCGCCCGTGCTGTGCCGGATGTTTGGGTGGAAGATCTTGGTCACAAAGAAGCCTGGAGGGCGAGGGGGTTAGAGCAGGGCGTGTCAGGGCAGCAGAGCTGCGGCACGCGCCTTTCGGAGGGCTGGCTGGGAAGTCGGAGGGCAGGACGAGCTTCATCTTGAAGAGACCGCCCTCGTAGGGCGTGCCAGCTGAGAAAAGCAAGCGGAAAGTCACGTGCGTGAGAAGTGGGAAGCAACGCTGGCACCAGCTCGCGCGCCAAGCACCTGGGCCCTCCAGCTCAGCGCTAATGTCAGCCAGGTTGTCCTCGTTGAAGAACACCTGCGCAGAGGGAGGACGTGAGGGAGCGTCAGCGGCGGACGCGGTTGCAGTCCTTGCAGGCCTGGCGCCAAGGCGAGCTTGCCGGGGCGTGTGCGCAAGTGCGCGGTCTGGTGCGCGGCCGGCGGCGGGCGCGGTGGGGCTCGCGGGCGGTTCCGGAGGGCAGAGGCTCTCGGAAGAGCCTCCTTCGCCGCCCGTCCGCGCACCGTGATGCCTTCAGAAGGCTTCTCCGCAAGGTCTTTCATCTCCTGCATCAGACGCGACACCACGCTCGGACACAAGGGCGCTTCCGCGGCCTGAGGGAAGGCATCACGAGTGAGTCCAGTCGGCACGGGAGCCTCTAGGAGACGCCAGAGGCCGTCGCGCGCGTGCAGGTGCATGGTGGCGGCTGCACTGGTGCGCAGCGGAGAGGAGATTACCATTCAGGCTGGCTGTAGAGCTCTGGCGGCACTGTGCGCGAGTAAGCTCCGCGCCGGTTGGAGCTGTTGGAGCTGGCACACGGAGGAGGCGAGGGAGCTCCTGTGGCTGTATCGTCAGACTGTCGCACTACTGTTGTGGCGGCGGCGCAACTCCCACACCAGGCAGCTCCAAAGGTAGTGCAAGAAGAAGTCGTGCCATTCGCCCGACCGACTCCCTAGTCAACGGTCCAATTCGACAGCTGCGTTGCCATCGCTACCCTACTTCCCCGTTTGAGGCGACTGCGTGGCTCTTTACTGTGTCCAGGCAGCCATGGAGGCGAGCCGGCAAGCTGCGCTCGCGGCTGAGCGCGCGGAGGTTTCCCAAAACATCTCGGTGGTCGTGCGCGTGCGTCCGCCCAACGAGCGAGAGCTGGCCAACGTGCGTGCGCTGCGCTCTCGTTGTCTGCGTTCTGCGCTGGCGTTGAGGCGTGCGCGTGGGCACAACGGCAGGGCTACGCTCAGTGCCTGGAGTCGGCCTCCGACTCCGGCACGCTCTCCTGCGCGGGCAAGGCCTTCGCCTTCGACGCCGTCTGCGACGAGAAGTCCTCCCAGGCGCGTGCGTCGCGCGACGGCTCCCGGGGCGCACGGGGCGAGCGAGAGACGGCCTCCACTTTCGCACGGCTCCACCTCCCTTCCGCCACCCTCGCAGCCGTGGCGCTGACGGTCGCAGTGCAGGAGCAAATCTTCACACTGGTTGGCAAAAACGCCGTGGACGGACTGCTGGGCGGCTACGCGGGCTGCATCTTGGCCTACGGACAGGCGCGTGCCCATCATGTTCGCGCTTCTTCTGTACATATCCGTGGCTCACCTGCGCTTGCGACTGGCAGACTGGCGCAGGCAAGACGTTCACGATGCACGGCCCTGACGGCGAGAGCGAGCCTGGCTGTGCGAAGGCTGGGCGCGAGCAGCGTGGCCTGATTCCGCGCACCATGGACTATCTGTTCGCTTCGCTGGAGTGCGAGCGCGCGCAGGTGTGCGGCGCCGGCGGCGAGTTCAGCGCCAGCGTGGTGTGCAGCTACCTGGAGATATACAACGAGGCGGTGTCTGACCTGCTGGCGGCGCAAGGCGGCCCTGTGGAGGGGGTGAGCGTGCGTGAGGACCAGAAGGGGCGGGTGTTCGTGGAAGGGGCACTGCAGTGCCCGGTGGACAGCGCCGGCGCCACCTGTGCTCTGTTTGCACGCGGCAACACGGCGCGTCGCACGGGCGCCACGGCGGCCAACCGCGAGTCCTCCCGCTCCCACGCGCTCTTCACCATCACCCTGGAGACCCGGCGGCGCGCAGCCGGCGCGGACGCGGGCGCGCGGCGACGCGCCTGCCTGCACCTGGTGGACCTGGCGGGCAGCGAGCGGCAGCGCAGCAGCGAGGCGAGCGGACAGCGACTGCGTGAGGCGTCCGCCATCAACAAGAGCCTGTCGGCCCTGGGCAACGTGGTCAAGGCGCTGGTGGATGTGGCGGCTGGCAAGGAGCGTCATGTACCGTACCGGGACTCGAAGCTCACGTTTCTGCTCAAAGACGCGGTTGGGGGGCGCTCCAGATGCACGCTGCTGGCGTGCCTGTCGCCAGCCTTTGGCTGCTGCGAGGAGACGCGGTCCACCCTGGAGTTTGCGGCGCGCGCAAAGTGCGTGCGCACCAGCGCCGCGCAGCACGAGGAGGCGCAGGGCAGCGCGGAGGAGCTCGCCGCGGAGGTGGGCCGCCTGCGGGCGGAGCTGGCGGCTGCGGCCCTCACGGGCGGCACCGCAGCGGCGGCTCGCGTGGCTGGCGCGGAAGCGCTGCTGGTCGCCTCCTCTCGCGCCGCCGCCGCCGCGGAGGCGCGCGCCCTGGAGGAGGTGGCCCGCGCCACGCAGCACGCGGCCCAGGTGGAGGAGCAGAACCGCGCGCTGGAGACGACCCTGCAGAGCACCCGCATGGTGCTGCGCCTGCGCGAAGAGGCGCTCAAGCGGGGCGCGGGCGGCTCATCATCAGACGCGCCCATGTGCGCCGCCGCTGCCGAAGCCTCCCACAACGCGGAGCTGGCCGCGTTGCGTGCAATGGTGGAGTGCCACCCGGATGTGGTGAACGCGCACATGCAGCTCCGCGCTCTGCAGCAGCAGCTGTCCAACGGGGAGGCTGGGCGCGCGTCCGCCGCCATCGCAGATGCGCAGCGCCGCGCGGTTGCGGCGGAACAGCTGCGTTGTGCGGAGGCGCAGGCACTTGCCGCAGCGTTGGAGGACAAGGCGTGCGCAGTGTCTGAGGCTGAAGATCTGCGTCTGCGAGTGGACCTGTACGCCGCGCAGCGCACCACCGCGCAGCAGGCGGCGCAGCAGGCGGCCTTGGCCGAGGCCAACGCGCGACGCGAGGCTGCGGCGGCGCACGCGCACGCGCAGCAGACCGCGTCGCTGTCTGCTGGCGCCGACGCGCGCGCGCGCGAGGCTGAGCGCTGTGCGCGCGAGGCGCAGCAGCGCTGCGACCGGGCGGACGGGGCTCGCGCTCAGCTCCAGGCGGCCCTGAGTGAGCAGGCGAGCCTGCAGGAGGCGCTCTTCGGGGAGCTGGCCGGCACCGTGGCTGCGCGCGAGGCAGCCGACGCAGCGCTGGCTGGCGCGCAGGCTGCTGCTGCGCAAGCCCGCGCCGCCGTCCAGGAGGCTGGCGCCCGCGCCGCGCTGGCGCAGGCGCAGCTGGACGCGGCCCGCGGGGAGCACACCGCCGCGCTGGCGCAGCGAGAGCAGGAGCTCTTCGACTTTGCAGAGGCTGCGGCTGCGGAGGCCGCCTCTGCCGCCGCCGCGCAGGACCGTGCGCGCCAGCAGCTGGCCGAGGCGCGGGCGGAGGCAGAGGCGCGCCTGGGCGCCGCCCAGGCGGCGTCGGCGTCGGCTCTGTCGGCGGCGGAGGCGGAGGCTCAAGAGCGGCTCGCCGCCGCCGCGCTGGAGCTGCAGACCTGCCGCCTGGAGGCGCAGGAGGCGCTGTGCGTCGCCAGCCGGGACGCTCAGGCTGCTCTGGAGGCGAAACAGGCGCAGCTGGACGCCTTCCTGGGCGACGCGGCGGCCCGCCTGGAGGCGCAGCGCGGCGACTACGAGGCGAGCCTCGCCTCTGCTCGCGCAGCGCAGGCGGCGGTGCTCGCATCCGTCAGCAGCTCGCTCCAGGAGCAGCTGGAGCAGGCGCAGGCGCAGGCTGAGCGCGCTCGCGCGGCCCGGTGCGAGGTTGAGGGCGCGCTGCAAGAGGCGCGAGCGCGCGCGGCACAGGCGATGGAGGCGCTGCAGTGCCAGCTGGCATCCCGCGAGGCGAGCTTTCAGGGGGAGGTGAGCGCCCGGGCGGCTGATCACGCGCGGGAGCTGGAGGGCGCGCGAGCGGCCGCCGCCGCAGAGCTCGACGCCGCCCTGGCTCGCGCTCGCGAACAGTTGGGCGATGCTCTGGCCGCCGTCGCGCACGCCGAGGCCGCGCGCGACCGCGCGACGGCGTGGGTGGAGGAGCTTGCGGCGCAGCTGGAGCAGGTGCAGTCTGCGGCGGTGGCTGAGCGGGCGCGCCTGCAGGATGAGCTGGCGCGCTGCGTCGCGGATGGCGCGGCGGCGCTGGAGGCGCAGGCGGCGCAGATGGCCGCCCAGCTCGCCGCAGCAGAGCTGCTGCTTCAGGACGCCCGGCAGGACGCGGCGCTGCAGCTCGACGCCGCGCGGCAGCAGGCGGCTGCCGCGCTTCACGCGGCCGAGGCGCACGCGCAGCTGGCGGCGGAGGCGCAGCGCCGGAGCTTTGCTGCGGAGATGCAGGCGGCGGCGGAGGTGCACGCACAACACGTCACCTCGCAACAAGCGCAGGCGGCCCAGGCCGGCGCCGCCGATCTGCACGCGCTGCGAAGCGAGCTCGCAGGCCGCCTGGCTGAGCTGCAAGCTGCTGCAGACTCGGCTGACGCGCGCGCGGCGGCCGCACTGGAGGCGCTGTCAGCTGCGGTGGAGGGTGCAGAGGAGCGTCTCAAGGCGGTGCAGGACGCGGCGTGCGAGCACGAGCAGGCGCTGCGCTCGCAGGCTGCGGACGCGCTGGCCGCTGCGCAGGCGGCTCACGCGGTGGCGCTGGCCGAGCAGGAGGCTGCCCTTTTGGGGGCTGCCTGCGAGGCTGCCACGCAAGCCACGGCGACGCTGCGCGAGCATCTTGCGGCGGCCACCTCCGAGGCGCAGGCTGCGCGCGGGGAGGCTGCCGATGCGGCCGCGCGTGCGCACCAGGCGGAGCTGGCGCGCGCGCAGGCGCAGGCTGAGGCGACGGCGGCGCAGGCTCACGCCCAGGCTGAGCGCAGCGCAGCGCAGGCGGCCACCGAGGCGGCGCAGGCGGCGGAGAGCGACAAGGCTGCCGCGCTGATGGCGCTGCGGCGGGAGGCGCAGGGCGCGCTGGAGGCGGCCTTGGCTGATGCGCGCGCAGAGGCTCAGGCGGCGCTGGACGCGGCCCTGGACGCCGCCCGCCAGGACGCCGTCGCCGCCGCCGCCAGCCTCCAGGCGCAGCTGCGCCACGCGGCTTCCGCGCTGGCTGCGGGGCGCGCCCAAGCAACGTCTGCACAGGAGGTGTGCCACGTCGCCCTGGCCGACCGGGAGGCGATGCAGGCGTCCGCGGCTGTCGCGGCTGCTGCGGCCGATGCTGAGATGCAGGCTGCGTCTGCGCGCGCCGAGGCGGCGTGCCAGGCGATGCGGGAGCAGGCGGCGGCTGAGCTGCAGGCTGCGCAGGGCGCGCACGCACAGGCGATCGCGGGCTTGGAGTTGCGCTTCGCAGAGGAGGCTGCCTACGCGGAGCGCCACGCCGCGCTCGCCGCGCTCGCCGCGCAGGAGGCGGCGGAGGGAGTTGTGCTGGTCCTGCGCGCTAGCCGGGAGGCGTCGCTGGCGGACGCGCAGGCGCAGCTGGTGGCCGCGGAAGCGCAGGCGCAGGCGCACGCCGCCGCCGCCGCGCAGGCCACGCAGCGGGCTGCAGAGGCTGAGACGCGTGCCAGCGCTGCTGAGGCGGACGCCCTCCAGCTCGCGCAACGCCTGCAGCAGGCTGAGGCGGCGCACGCGGACGCGCTGGCCGGTGCGATGCGCGAGGCTGCCGCCGCCGCCGCCGCCGCCGCCGCCACGCGCGAAGCTGAGCTTGCGTCGGTGCCGACTGCAGAGCCCACCCCGGCTGTGGACGATACCCCGGCGGCCTCCCCTGCGCGCGAGGCAGCAAACGCCTTCTCGGATGTGATCATCGCGCCGGCAATCACGGGCGTGCGCGTGACGCGCGCAATGGCTGGCCGCCGGTTTGGCGCTGAGCTGCAGCCTGTGGCTGAGAGCGCCTCGGTTGCCTTGACCCCAAAGCCTTCGGCGCGCAAGGCTGCGCCCGGCGGCGGGCGCCTGGGCGGTGCGAAGCGCGTGAAGCTGGACGAGACGCCGGTGGTGGTCTAGACAGAGGGGCTGCGAGAGACCACTCACAACGCTGCATCTACAGAATTCATTTTTTGGTTCCCGCGCGCACTCACTTGCTCACCGTCATGGGGTCTGCGCTCCCGATGCGCTGGCTGCCAAACCGGCTCGCGTTGCTGCCCCCGTCCTTGGGGTCGTCGCCCCAGGACACGTAAGCTGCGCGCGTCTTGAGGAAGTCCTTGGGATCGCCCGCAACCACCATGCCCGCGTCATCGCCGCCGATGATGGTGTCGATGATCCCGTACGCCTTTGCCTCCAAGGGGGACATGTAGCGGTCGCGGTCCGTGTCCTCGTCAATCTTCTCCACGCTCTGGCCGGTGTGGTACGCCATGATGCGGTTGAGGTTCCCCTTGTGATACATGATCTCCTTGGCCTGGATCTCTATGTCTACAGCCTGCCCGCTCGCCCCGCCCAGAGGCTGGTGGATCATGATGCGTGCGTTGGGCATGCTCAGGCGCTTGCCCTTAGCGCCGGCTGTGAGGAGGAAAGCGCCCATGGAGGCTGCAAGTCCAAAGCAGACAGTGCCTACGTCACAGCGGCACATCTGCATCGCGTCGTAGATGCCCATGCCTGCAGTCACACTCCCGCCGGGGCTGTTGATGAAGAGCTTGATGTCCTGTGGGCGCAGGCGCTGTGAGCCTGGTTGCCACGCATGCGATCCTAGCGCCAGCAAAGCGCGCCTTGCTCGGGTCCTGAGCGTCCAGGTACAACAGCTGGCTCACCACAGCGTCCGCAGTGAAGTCGTCCACCTGAGTGCGGCGGGGGCAGGTGGCGTGAGCGGGCCAACGGCTGGAGCCGCTCCGAGGAGTAGGGTTACTGCGCAGCACGCGCCTGCGTGCCCAAGAAGACGATGCGCTGGCGCATGAGCAGCGCCATGGGGTCTGTGGGTCCGGCGGCGTCCATGAAGCGGGGAGTCATGGGCGGCGGGCCCTCCGCTCGCACGTCCATCGCAGAGGACCACGGCAACAGCAGCTCAGCCTGTGACTGCGGCCTCAGCCCTGCGCGCGTGCTGCAGGCGGCGCGTGACCGCCGCGTGGCGACGGCGCGCAGCCGCGCGGGCGGCGCCAGCCGCAGCGAAGAAAGGCAAGTCATGGCGTGTGGAAGTGGTGGGTCCCGCCTGCTGGCCTGCACCGCCACGTCACACAAGCGCCCCCGCGTATCGGTGTACGTCGTCGCACATGGCGCTCCGCAGCTGCGCGGGAGCTAGCAGCAGCGGCCGCGTGGGTTGCCAGGAGGCCAGAGCGGTGTGCATGTGCTTGTCCCACACGCGCACACCGCCTGACGCGCTGCGCCTGCTCTCGCTCGCGCAGGCGCCGCGCGGCGTCGAGGACGGCCAGAGGGCGCGGCGGTTGTGCGCTGCGAGGGCGGGCGGGGCGCGTGCGGGCGCTTGGAGCTTGCCCGGGGACCGCGAGGGAGTTGTTGCCGCCCGCACGAACGCACGCTGCTCCGCCTCGCGGGGACTCACCGGCGGCGCTGTGTGTGGAGGAGCGCCGTGTGCGGAGGAGCCGCTCAGCGTGGAGTGGGTTGAGTGGCGGATCTTCGGGCGGCACACGTCATATGGAAACGGAACCCCCCGCACCCTGGCCAGGGGCTGGGTGCATGTGTTGGCCCTGGCGCTGCTGGAGCTCATGCTGCTGGCCTGCGCGGGCAGGTGGGGTGCCCTGACGCCGCTGCCTGCGCGTGCGCTGGCGCTTGCCCGCTGGACAACCGTCGGCTTCTACGGCTCCGTGCTGTTCCACCTGGTCCCTTGGTCGCGCACGCAGAGCTACAACGCGGCACTGTGTCTGGACTTTATGGCCATCACGTGCGTGCGCCGCGCAGGAGCCAGCTGGCGCAAGGAGCTGACGCGAGCGCCCTCACACCACAGCGTCGGCTTCACAGGCCAAGTGGCCGCTTGGGTGGGCCTCCTCTCTCCACCGGGGGTGCTCTCGCTGGCGCTGACGGGCGCCACGCTGGCTCTGTGCGTTGGGTGCGTAACTTGCAGCCGCACCCCTCTGTTGCGCCCCCTCACGCGTCGTTCCTCGCCTGCGCAGTGGGCTGGTGCAGCAGGCACAGCCTGTATGGGAGTATCAGCGGTTGACTCGGCGCAACATCGTGTTGGCTCAGTTTGCGCTCACCTCCATGGTTGAGGCCGTCTGCATCCCTAACAAGTGGCTTGTGGCGCTCATCTGGGTCACTAAATGGGTCGCCTTCCTCTGGTATATCACCTTTGGGAGGCACGACGCGCAGAGGGGCAGTGGTCTCACCATCCGCAACGTCTGGGGCGACCACGACAACTTCCACGCCTTGACCTGCGTCACCGCAGCGCTGCAGATCGCGGCGGCCGTGGCCATGGGGTGAGCGGCCGGGTGGAAGGGAGAAGGGTGTGGCGGCGGAGGCTTGTCTTGCGTGTCATCTACAGCAAGGCAACTTGCTACTAACCTAACAACAGCCTTTTTACAGAGTATACCCCGAGCAGGCAGGGCCACCTTCGAAAAGCCCTCTACTGCTCTAGCAGCTCGCTGGCGGCCTGCTCGTAGAGTTCACCGTGCACGCGTTCAGACACGTCTGCCACTCGCGCCACTCGCGCCGCAAGCTCAGCCAAGTCATCCTGCAGCACCGCGGCGCCCGCGCGCGCCAGGGCGGCCGCAGCGCGCGTTGGCGAGCCGAGCAGCAGGTGCGCGTGAAGAGCGCGGACAAGCGCCTTGCTGAGCGCATCGCGCGCGGGGCCGGGGGCGGTCATGCGCTCCAGCAGCCTCTCCGCCTGCGCCGCGTCGGCGTGCGCGATGCGCGCCAGCTCAGCGGCGGCATGCGCGGAGCGGGCGGCGCCGGTGTCGTACGCCAGGAGAGCCTTGAAGCGCAGCCGCAGCGCCGCCTGCTCCGCCGCGGTCACGACGCCGCCGTGCGGCGAGGCGGCGCGCAGCTGGGGCAGCAGCAGCAGCGCGGCGGCGGTGAGGAGGCAGCGGGAAAAGTCTTCAGAGCACGAGCGCAGACGGGCGCCGTCGTACTCCAGCGTCTCCGCCGTCGCCGCATCCTCGCCGTTCGAGGAAACGGCAGCCACCAGGCCGATGCGCAGCAGCGCGGGCGCGGAGCGCAGCGACGCTACGACGGCGGGAGGAGGGGCGGCGGCGCAGGCGGCGCCACTGCTCGGTGGCGGCGCCGCCGCGGATGCGCGCCGCCCGGTGTGCATTGCTGGCGCCACCGGCGACGCGGCCGATGCGCCGCCGTCGCGCTGCTGCTGGTGCTGCGCCTCCAGCGCCTCCGCCAGCTCCCTCTCCAGCGAGGGCAGCGCAGCAGCCGCCGCCGCAAAGAAGGCGCGGGTGCGGGGCATCGCCGGCAGCGCCCCTCCGACGGGCAGCGCGTGTCGCGCCGCGAACTTGTCGCGAGCGGCGCGCGCGCCGACGTCGCTGCTGGTGAGCGGGATGAGGAGCGAGAGCTGGGCGTTTGCCACGTCACGCTTCAGCAGCCGCATCTGCTTGAACAGCGCACGCAGCGCGCACGCCGCCACGGCGCCCAGCTGCCGCTGCGTGGCGTCGCTCTGCAGGAGCTGCTGCTCGGCTGCGTGAAGCTCGCCCAGCGCAGCCTCCAGCGCCGCGCGGCGCGCGGGGGCGCACAGCATGCGGATCACGTCCGCGAAGCAGCGAATGGCAATGCCCAGGCTGGCAGCCCCGGGCGAGCTCTCCAGCGCGTCCAGCGCCGCGCCAGTGGAGGTGGCCACAGCCTCCCGGATGCTCGCCGGCGTGAGATCCAGCAGCTCGGAGCGCAGCTCGCGCAGCATGGCGGCGCTGGACTCCATCGGCGCCCTGGAGGATGCGAGCGCGTCCCAGAAGGCCTGGGCCACAGTGGCCCGAACACCCGCCAGGAGGCGCTTGCCGTCGTCCTCCCCATCCACGTCGTCCTCGTCCGAGCGTGGCAGACGCCACGACGGGTCATGCATGAGCTCGTAGAGGATGCGCTCGTTGCTGAGCGCCGGTGGCGCCTCCGCAGCTGCGGATGCGCCCGCCGCCCCCGCCGCCTGCGCCGCCGCCACCCGCGCCGCCGCGTTGGCCTCCTCCTCCTCCGCCACCTGCGCGGCGACGGCCGCCAGCCGCGCCCGCAGGCGCCCCACTCCGCTGACGCCCGTCAGCCCGGCGACACGCGCCTCTATCAGCCCGACGTCGTCGCGCACGCCCTCCACCATTGCGCGGCGGTCATGCGACAGCGCCGCCGGCGCAGCCACAGCCTGGACGCCAATCTTGCGCAGAAGGGACGCCTGCAGGGCAGCCGCCATGGCCACCAACTCAGTTTCCAGGCCCTCCGCGTCGGCGCTCTTCCACACCGCGAACTGATCCAGGTAGCGCTCCCATGCGCCGTCGAAGCGCATCAGCAGCTGCGAGAGGTGCGCGGGGGTGTGCGGGGAGGCTGCGCCACCCCCCGCCGGCTCGCACAGGTGTGTCAGCAAAGCCTCGATGGACTCCACGCACGCGCTTGCGCTGGCACGCAGCGCAGCCTCACGCTCGCCGCGCTGACGGAGAACAACCTCAGGGTGCAGCGTCACCATCCAAGCGCACAGCAACACCCGGGCTGGGTAGCGGTCTGGCAGCGTGGGCGTGGGCGTGGTGGCATTTGTGCCATGCGATGCCGCGTTGGCGGATGACTTTCGTGAAGAGGGGAACAGGCGCCGAAGCAGGTGGTCCGTCCCGCTGCGGGGCTTGCCCAGCCGAGTAAGCAGCGCGTCCAGGCGGGTCATCAGCGCGCGGGTGGCGCGCAGCGTGGCAGGGGCCGTCAGGGCCGTAGCGAATGCGTCGAAGTCTGCGGAACCGCGACGGGAGACGCCGCAGGACGTGAACGCCTCTGCCAAGGCGCGCCCCGTACGCTGGCTGCGCACCCACGCGCGCCAGGCGCGCTGCACGCGGCGCGTGCTGGCAGCCGCGGCGGCGGCGGCCGCCAGTTTGGGCGTGTCGGGCTGGGCCGAGGCGGCCGCTGGGTGCCGACCTGAGCCGAGCCGAGCCTTCCGCCTGCCGGCGAGCCACGCGCTGCGACGCTCCGCGGCGGCCTGCAGGCGCGCCTCAAGGCGCGCCAAGCGTGAGTCGGTGCGCGTCGGAGTGTTGCCTGGACGAGTTGTTGCGTCAGTCACTGTCAACTCCACTCTCCACTGGTCAAACCTGGCCTCTCCACCCTGCCTGCCCCGCCCGCCGTGCACTCCCCGCTTCCGCCACGCACCATCATCGTCACTGTCCGCGCTGAGGTCCTGCACCGGTCTCGATTTCCTGGGCGGTGAGGCCAGGAAGACCAGTGCAGTGGCACTGCCATGCTTCCGCTTGACCTTGCGCACGCGCGATGTGACTGTCGCCCGTCGCATCACCCAGGCACGAAACTGCTCTCGCCGGGAGTCTGCAGCCGCGAGTCGCGCAGCCAACGACGTCGCAAGCGCGGTGGGCGTGGAGCAGGCGTTGGCGGACTCACCTGCGCTGAGGCGCCTCACCCACTTCTCGCGCACCGCCGGGTTCAGAGGCGACACCGCGGCGGCTATGCACTCGACGCTGGAGGGCAGCTGGTCGTCGCTCGCATCGCCGTCAAGAGGCAGCGTCAGAGCAGGCGGGCGCCGCGCCAGGCCCACAGGCTCCCTAGGACTGTCACCCATCCTCGTTGATAGAGTCCCGAGGAGGCGGAGCGCGGCGCGATGCAAATTTCTTTGCTCGCTCGGCGCGTTTTAATCTTGAAGAGACTTGTCACCGAGCCCCCGTCGGTCTCGCAATGTGGTTGCAGAGGCGCTCCCGGCGTACAGCTGCTGGTGTCAGCAGAGCATTTTGAGTCGGAAGGAGCGTGGTTGATTTGACAGCGGCCAGAGCGTCAGCCGTCTCTGCTGTTTCCTGCCTGCTGTTCTCTGTGGGAATCGGGCGACTGTGTACTGGGCGGCGCCGCGCTCAGAGAGGACAACAGACTGGGCTTGAACGGCGCCAACGTGTTCCACGGCGCCGCGGCCGCCGCTGCTGCCGGCCCCTGGGAGCTAGAGTCTTGCGTCATTGTTTTGACCTCGAACCACGCGTTCAAAACATGACACTTGACTCTAGCTCCCAGGGGCAGGCAGCAGCGGCGGCGGCGGAAGGCATGCCTCGTCGCTGGTGCACGGGTCCTGCTCGTCGGGGCGCCAGCAGCGAACGCAAGTCAGATGTCCTTTGGCGCCCGGCTGCGTCAGCGGTAGTTACTACCAAGGGTCCTGAGGCGCGAAAGCTCCCCAAGGCGAGGCGGTAACCAAGGAGCCCAAACGACGGCGCGCCACCGCTGGAATGGCGCTCTCCGCGGTGCGCACTCCCACCGGCGTGGGCCTGGCGTCGCGCGCGCGGCTGGGTGGCGCCAACTCGCCCTGGTTGCGCCGTCATGGCGGCATCTCCCCAGCTCGCGCCTCCTCGCCTGGCCGACGCGTCTGCATGGCCGGCCCTCTCACCACGCGCGACAAGGAGCGCTCGCCCCAGGCGCGTCACCCAGTTGGTCGCTTTGCGGCGCCATGGACTGATGCCGGCACAGAGGGCCCTCTCATGGCTGCTTTCTCGCAAGCTGTCGCCCTTCGCGCCAGCCTTCTTCAAGAGCCTCGGCGACGGCATCACGGTTGCCCTGTCTTTCGAGGCGGTCCACGCGTTCGGCGTGGTGCGTAAGTGGAACCACAATCGCGCCTCGCGTGCATCTCACGCACATCCGCGCAGCTGTCTAGCCTGGGTGGGCGCATCGGCTTCGCCAAGGTGCTGTCTGAGCTGATGTCCGGCCGCGTGGGCTACCAGCCCATGCTGGTGACCGACCACCTGGTTGGCGCCGCGGGATGGTTCACAAGCTACCTGATTCTGGTGACGATGGCGCAAAAGCTGGAGCGCAGCGCGGCGCGGGGCCAGGACGAGGAGAAGAACGCGAGCGCGCTGGCGTTCGTGGGCTCGCCGTCGGTGCTTCAGTTCGAGGAGGGCGCTGTGAAGTCGCCCGAGAGCCCACCTGCCAAGCAGGCGCCGCCGCGGGTGCTGGGCGGCGGGCGCCCCGCCTTATTGCCGGCGCCGCCGCCGGGCTCTGACGTGTCGCTGAGCAGCGAGGCGCGCGGCAAGGCCCTGCGCGACCGCCAGGCGTACCTGAAAAACTTCTGGTACGCCTGTGCGCTCTCAGACAAGGTCCGCGACCAGCCCGTGGCGGCGCAGCTGCTGGGCCTGAAGCTGGTGCTGTTCCGCGACGAGCACGGCGCGGTGCGCTGCCTGCAGGACGCGTGCCCCCACCGAGGTGCACCCCTCTCCACAGGCTGGGTGTCCCGCCCCACCGACGGGCGCCCCGCCGCGGTGGTGTGCGGCTACCACGGCTGGGCGTTCGATGGCCGCGGCGTGCTGCGCGAGGTGCCCGCCAACAGCGCTGGTGAGACGCTGCCCCAGCGCCCGCTCCTCGAGTCCTTCCACGTCACCGAGCAGGCCGGCTTCGTCTGGCTCTTCTACGGCGACGAGAACCTGCCCCCGGACGCGCGGCCCCCCCTGCCCCTTATCCCCGAGTTTGCCAGCCCCGACTGGCACCCCGTGTACGGCGAGTTCCAGTTTGACGCCCCCCACGGCGCCGTCTTCGAGAACGCCATCGACTTTGCGCACATCCACTACCTCCACAACAGCAGCTTCGGCAACCAGAAGGCGCCGCAGGTGCGCGACATGCAGGCCAGCAGCGGCCCGTTTGGCGTGGACACCTCCTTCCGCATCCAAAACAAGCCCGTCAACGCGCTCTGGGAGTGGAGCCGCGTGCCGGAGGTGCTGGTGCATGCCAAGGCGCTGCTGCCCAGCACCAGCGTGGTGGGATTCACGCTGTCGCACGGTGCGTGGTGGCGCGCGCGGCGGCACGGCAGCTGCAGCGCTGACGCGCAGCGCCTTAGGCGTATCGATGATCACATTCGTAAACACGGTTCCCGTTGGGCCCAACAAGTCCGTCAACCGCTTCGCGCTGCTGCGCAACTTCGCCACGCGCGTGGGCCCGCTGCAGCCGCTGGCGGACGGCTACGCGCGCAACGCCATGTTCGGCATCATGGCGGAGGACAAGGCCATGGTGGAGACGCTGCGCCCGGAGCTTGTGGCGCAGGAGTTCAACGTGCGCGCGGACCTGGCGCAGCTCGAGTACCGCAAGCTGCGCCAGTCGTGGATCGACATGGGCTATGGCATTGCGCCGCCAGAGGAGTGCGAGGCGGACTTCAAGGCTGCGAGGGCGGCTTGCAACCTCGGTTGCCTGCTGCCTGAGGAGTCTGACTGAGCGGTGAGCGGTCCTAGCTCGGGGAGGGAGGGAGGCTCGGGGAGGGATAGAGTGGTGGGAGCGCGGTGGTGAGGCTCACTCACCAGGGGTGAGTGAGGTGGCACCAGCGGTGCTGAGAGACGCCTAAGAGACGCAGCAAATGCTGACAAAGAAACGCGATTGTGTAGAGCCCCAGCGTGCGCACTGCACTCACAGCGCAGTCAGCCGGGTGTGTGTCCCAGGCGCCTAGAGGGACTTGAAGAACTCCTTGCTGCCCTCGGGCGTGGGGTTCATGGTCTTTTCCCCGGGCTTCCAGCCGGCGGGGCACACCTCGTCGGGGTTGGCCTGCACGTGCTGCAGCGCAGCCAGCGTGCGCAGCGTCTCGTCCACGGAGCGACCGAACGCCAGGTTGTTGATGGTGGAGTGCTGGATGACGCCCTCCTTGTCGATGATGAAGAGGCCGCGCAGAGCGATGCCGTCGTCAGTGAGCACGCGGTATGCAGCGCTGATCTCCTTCTTCAAGTCCGCAACCAGAGGGTACTTGAGGTCGCCCAGGCCGCCGGACTTGCGGTCGGACTGGATCCAAGCCAGGTGAGAGAACTGGGAGTCCACGGAGACGCCCAGCACCTCGGTGTTCATCTTCTTGAACTCGTCGAAGCGGTCGCTGAACGCCGTGATCTCCGTGGGGCACACAAACGTGAAGTCCAGGGGGTAGAAGAACAGCACCACGTACCTACAAGGGCGTCAGCACTGCACTGCGCCGAGGATGCGTGCAAGGCAAGAGCACGCACTTCCCGCGGTGCTTGCTCAGGGTCACGTTGATGAACTCCTGGTCGAACACAGCCTCCGCGCTGAAGTCCGGCGCCTGGTTGCCCACCAGCGGCTTCACGATGGCCTGGAGGGAGCGCAGCGGCCGCGGGCATCAGGGACCAGGGTTGTGGCGCCAGCGCATAGGGCGTCACAACGCGGGCCGATGGAGCCAGCACCCGGCTCGACACCGCGGCTGTGCGGGCTGCCGGCGGCACAGCTGCCGTGGCTGTCTAGGTGCGAGGCCGGTGCAGCGGTGTGGACAGCAGCCAGGGGCCAGGCCGTTGCGCCGCGCACCGAAGCGGAGACGGACAGGCCGCGCACGGAGGAGCGCGCAGCAGGGCGGCTGGTGGAGGCAACGCGGGCGAGTCAGCGCGCAGGGCGGAAGCGAGCTGTCGGCGATGTCTGTACCGTGCTGAGAACGTCTTGCTCGCCGGCCGAGGCGCGGACAGACGTGCCGCTGACACGGCGTGCATTGCGTTCATTGCGAGAGCCTGCATTGCGAAGGCGGGCGAGCGAGAAGGAACGCTTGGCCGGCGCCCGGCGGCCCGGCGCCCGGCGGTGCCGCAGGCACCCGACCGCCCGACCGCCCGACCAGCAGAGCGGCGCTCGCTCGCTCCTCCTCCGACGCAGGAGTCCCGCCACGGCGTCAGTGAGCACCGCCCGGCGATGCTGTGACACCCATCACGTCGTGCCTTGCGGCACAGAGAGCTGTGAGCAGCGAGCATGGCCGCGGGGCCGCTGGACTCTGCTCTGGCGCGCGACCTCCACGCGCTAGCCGACAGCGACCGCTTTCTGCGCAAGCGCGCCCTGGAGGCTTTCAGTGAGCGGTGCGTGGGCGCCCTGGGTCCGTGCGTGTGCAGTGAAGCTCACGATCTGGCGACTCCGCCCTCCCAGGCTGCTGCAGGACGGGCCCGACAGTCTTCGAGGAGATGCGCTGCAGGTGCGGCGCGCGCGCGCCCGTGGTGTGCGGTGTGAGTGCGCCTCTCTGTAAGTCAAGCCGTCGCGCCCTTGACCTAACCCTGGGCTTCTCTTGGTCACAGCCTGTGCTCGACGCGCTGGCGCCACACCTGGCCCGCCTGCTGTGCGACCCGGCGGAGAAGTGCCGCGAGCTGGCTGCGGGGCTGCTGCGGTGCGCGGTGGCGCGCTGCGTGGACGGCTCCACCGTGCTGGCTGCGGCTGCCCCCTCGCTGGCCCAGCGCGCCCGAGCAGCCGCGGAGGCTGTGGAGGAGCTGCGCCTGGCTCACGTGGCGGTGGTGGGCGCCGCCGCCTGCTCGCCCGGCTGTCGCCCCTCTTTGGCAGCGCACGCGGCTGACCTCGCCGCCGTGCTGTGCCCCGCGCTGCGAGAGCAGTTCGCCGACCTGGTCAGGGCCGCAGCAGCAGCCTCTGCCGCCCTGGCCGCCGCGCTGCCTGGGGAGGCGCTGGCGGGCTGCGCCCCGGCGCTGCTCCAGTCCCTCCTGGTTGCCGTGCAGCACCGCCACTCCGCCGTGCGCCTCGCCGCTCTGGCCGCGCTGCACAGCCTGGCGCTGTCGGGCGCCCTCGCCCGCGACGCGGTGCTGCTCACGCTGCTGCCGGGCGCCCGCCCGCTCGCCTTTGACGCCGCACCAGCCGTGCGCTTGGCCCTCTACGACGCAGCCGCCGGCTGGCTGGCCGAGCCGCGCGTCATCGCAGCGGGTGATGTGGCCCACCTGCTGCCGCTGCTGCTCCTGGGCGCCACGGACGAGGCGCCCGGGGCCGCAGAGGCCGCGCTGGGCGCGCTGGAGCGTGCCTGCGCCGCCGCGCTGCCGGGTGCCGCAGCAGGCGCCCCCGCCACGGAGGAGCGTCACGGGGAGCACGCGCAGGCTGCCGCTCCGCTGTGGCTGCCCGCGCCGATGGCGCGACGTCCCCGCGCGAGCGCCCGCCAGTTGGTGATCGCCTCCCTGCCCGCGCTCCTGCGCCCCGCCCTGGCCGACCTGAAAGCCTGGACGCCCGGCGTGCGCGCGGCCGCAGCCAGGCTGCTGCTTGCGCTGTGCTGTTGCTGCGAGGGCGAGGCGGCAGGGTCGCTCGACGTGCTGGTGCCTGCGCTGTGCGCAGCCATGGGTGACGATGACGCGTCCCAGGCGGCCCGCATCCTCTCGGTGGCCCACATCCTGGGCAGGCACACGGCTGTGCGGGTGTGGCTGCCGCTGGTGCTGGAATGCGCGGTGGGCGAGCGGTCAGGCGGCTGCGGCGCCACTGCTGGTCCCACAGCAGCACCAGCCGCCCCTGGCCCCACCCAGCGCGCCTGCGCCCTCGTCATCCTGGCCGCGCTGCTGCGCACCTGCGCGCAGCTGGGCGCCCGCGACGCCTGCGCCGTGGCTGACGCGCTGGCGGCGCCCCAGCTGGCGGAGGCGTGCGCGGAGCCCGGTCCGCTGCGCGCCCAGGCGGCCCTCGCTGCCGCCAGCCTGGTGGCGGCCGCCTCGCGCACCGCGGGCGCCCACGCGGGAGGGGTGCTGCTTCCGGCGGCGCCGCAGCTGTTCCGCACGCTGCTGGCGCTGCGCACCGCCGGCGGCGAGGCTGGCTGCGACGACGCCCCGCACGGCGGCGGCGGCGCCCACCCCACAGCCTCCCCCTCCTCGCCCGCCAGCGTGGCGCTGACCAGCCTGGACGAGGCCACGGGGGGCACGCTGTACGCGGAGCACGCCGGGGCGCTGCTGCGCGCGCTGTGCAGCGAGTGCGGCTCCTGGGCCAGCCCCTCGGCGCCAGGCTTCGCGGCCCTTCGGGCGCTGCTGCGCGTCGCGCCGCCGGACGCGCTGCGGCCCCACGCGCAGCTGGTGGCGTCGGCGCTGGGCGGGTGCTGTCGTGCGGAGGCGGAGGGGGGCGGCGCGGGGCTGGCGCTCGCTGCCCTGCGTGCCCTGGACGCCGTCCTGGAAGAGCCGCCACAGGCAGCCGCCCTGGCGCCCGCAGCGCCCGCCCTGATGCGCCAGCTCTTGGCGCCCCTGCTCGTGTGGCGAGCAGGCAGGACGGCGGCGGCTGTGCGCTACGCCGCCCTCGTGGCGCTCTGCACCTTCCTGCGCACCGCCGCGCAGCACCTCTCACCGGATGCGCTTGCCGCATGCGCCAGCGGCGCGCAGCTGGTGGGCAGCCTGGGCGGGTGCCTGGAGGAGGATTACTACGCCGACATGCGGCTGGCGGCTGCCCACGCTCTCCACCTGCTGCTCACAGCCTGCGGCGCAGCGCTGCTGTCGCCAGACCAGCGACAGCGGCTGCAGGGCGAGCTGGTGAGGCGGCTGGAGGACAGCCGGGACGAGGTGCGAGCCGCAGCCGCAACCGTGTTGCTGGCCCTCCTGCATGCCCGGCCGCCGCCGGACGGTCCGGCGGCCGACCAGGCTGACGGCGCGCCACTGCTTGCTGCGCTAATGCTGCACCTGGACGACCCGGCTGAGCTGGTGCGCCGGGCTGTGGGCTGCGCAGCCGTGGAGGCTGCCCGCGTGCACCCCGCCGCCGCGCGAGAGGCGGCCACAGCCGCCCGCGCCGTGGCGCAGCACAAGGAGTGCTACGATGCGGTGCTCGCCGTCGCTGCGTCGCAGCTGTAGAGGTGCGTTCAGACTCCCAAGCCCCGCTCGGTCAGTCAGTCTCTGCTGCGGCGCGAGCGCCGCCCTGGGAGGATTAGAGACCACAACCATATAGACCTGACTGACGAGTCGACTCGTCGACCCTGAGGATCAAACGTGCACCACCAGAATACCGGAGGCGGCGGCTCTCAGCTCCGTGCGGGCAGTATGCCAGGAGGCGCGCATCCCCAGTGGGGCGTCAACACAACTTCAACTGCCTAGATCACTCGCGCCCGCCGCCCTCACCGGCGGCGGGTAACCGGCCAGACAACCGGCATGGGGCCCCCTATCCACGGGCGCGGCCGGCTGTTCACCCCGGCCGCGCCCACTACTGACGGGGTCACAGCTTCTCTCTGCACCCTGATGGCTTGTGCTGACCCCCCTCTCGCTTGTCTGCAGGTGCTTTCTGAGCGCAGTCCTGAGCTAGTAGAAGTTCGCTGAATAAGGTGCGCGGGTGCAAGCACTGCCCGCGATCGCCGATGACGAACAATTCATATTTGCTACTAATCAGACCGCAAGGTCGATGCTTACACCCATGACACACCAAGATCTCTAAGGCACCGCACTCAGAGCGCACTCAAAGCCTCTCTGACGCTGCGCTGACCGCTGACGCGTCGCGTTCTCCTCCACAGATACATAAATAGCTCGCGGCACACGCCGCGAATCATACAGACACACTATGCGAAAGCACTTGCGTATCTCTAGAAGAGCAGAGCAAGCGCGCACGGTCTGCACCTCCGCAGTCGACATGCTGCACAAGCAACGAAGAAGCGGAGTGAGTGAGTGTGACAAGTGTGAGCCCCTCCCCAAAGAGCCCTCGAGTGCCACAGCAGCTCGCTGGCCAGCGGCCGTTCTGTCCCAGCTCCGGCGCAAAGCACGCCTCGCAGCGCCCCTGCATGCACGCCAAACCCCGCAGGCAAATGTAGTCCTGCAGTCTTGCTGCCAACCTCTCATGCCAGCCCACTCGTAGCGTACAGCGTTGGCTTTGCCGCTCAGGCTTTGCCCTTCTCAAAGCCATAGTCGCTGTCCCTGACCAGGAGGCCCACTCGGGCAGCCGTGTGCTTCACGCGGTCGCGCGTGTCCGCCTCCTTGTCCAGGCTGATGCCATACGATATCAACAGGTTCTGCGCGCACCCATGCACCCAGTCAGACGAGTCAGAGAGCCGCGCGCGACAGGCGACACGCGGAAGGTGCTCGGCCACAACACCAACCCTCCAACGCGCCTTGTGGTCGTTCACCGAGTTCACCAAGTACGCCAGGTCTTCTGCTCTGCGCACGCCCGCAGCCACCACGGAGGCGTCGCGCTCCGCCTGCGCCGCGCGGAAGTGCGCCTGCACCGCTTCCCTCCACGCCGCGTTGCCGCCCACGGCCGTGATGTGACGCTCCACCGCGCGCAGCAACGAACGGTATGCGGCGCGACCGCGCGCAGGCGTGCTCATCGGCGCAAAGAGAGCGATAGCTCACGAGACAGGCGGGGGCGCGTGATGAGCGAGGTACTGCACCACGCACTCGCAGTAGAAGTGCCGCACACACATTCACACGCGCGTGAAAAAAAACTCTCTGTCGTTTTCTTCACGTTGGTTCGTTACACGCGTACGGAAAAGCGTTCGATCCGTGGCCGAGGTGCGGCTAGAGCGTCTGCGCAGGCTTTGAGAGCTGCAGGCGCGAGCGTTTTTGCGGCGGTTGCGCATCGCCGTCTGCGCCGGCATTTGCAGGCGGCGCCGTCGGAGCATCAACCGCAGCAGCAGGCTCCTCAGCAACAGGCACCTCCTCTTCTGAGGGACGCTTGTTGGACTGCAGTTCTGCTGTCTCCTCAGGCGCCGCTGCCGCCACAGCCGATGCCACAGCCACAGCGTCTGCGCCCGCAGCCTGCAGCGTGGAGCAGGCGTGCTGCCGCGTGCTGCGGCGCGCCTTCTCGTCAAACAACTCTCGCGAGTGCTTGAATTCTCGCGTCTGCGAAGGCCACCGCGTCAGCTGCTGCGCCAAGGCGCGCGCACAGCACGCACGATGTCAGCCATGAGGCCGTCGTCCGGGTTGGGGCACTCCATCAACAGGCGGACCGACAGCAGCACTAGATATGCTCAGGTCAGCTACGCGTCACAGCGCAGCGCAGCCCCACGCGCCTGTGCGCACGCTGAGCGAGGGCGCCCACGAGTTCTAAGGGCGTATGGCGTGAGAGAGCACAAGGGCGGGGCACGCGAGCGCACGCGCCTCTCCAGCAGACTTTGGCTTCAAGTTCAGAATGTCCAGGCAGATGCGGCCGCCAGAATCGATGTTGGGGTGGTAGATTGAGGTGACGAAGCGCACGTGCGGCGGCTCGAAGGGGTAGCTGTGCGGAGCAGTCGTGAGTCCAGAGGATGGTCTAGACTACTGCGCAACAAGCGGCTGCTGAGCTCACCGGTCTGGAATGTTCACCTCCAAGTGGAACACGCCGCCCTCATAGACGGTGCCCGGCGGGCCGGCCACCTCAGCCATGAGACGCTGCAGGGAAGTGCCACCGTCAGCGGGAAAGCACGCGATCCCTGGCGACGGCGCGCTGGCCAGCTCGGCAACCTCCTTTTGGATGCGCACGGTGGAAATCATGTCGGGTGCCACACAGGATATGCGAGGGGTGATAGTGTGCAAACTGCGTTGGTCGTGCGACGAATAGGAAGCGCGCCCGAGAGCTGCAAACGCATAACGGTTACCAGGCTTTCCTGCACAGTAGTGGTGCCTGTCTTGAAAGCGAGTATGTTACCCATCCCTGTCCTTGTCCTCCCTGAGTGCATGGCATCTACGCCTTTTTAGCGTCGCTGGGCCCAGCCAGCATGTCCAGGCCCAGGTCCAGGCCCATCACATGTTTGACGTAGTTGCTCTGAGCGTTTTTGACTGTGGTGTTGTCCATGTTGTGGTCGACATCACCATCGTCGTACAGCACCCGCCATCGTGTCTCAGTCGGGTCTTTGCCCACCCCGGCTACGACGCCAGGGTACCAGGAGGAAGTTGACTTGCCCGGCAGGGAGGTATTGCGGAACTTGGAGGCGACTCGAGTTCCCAGCAGCACGATAGCAGCGCAGATTCGCGCAGCCTCTGGCGCGCTCTTGGCTTTCCCAAAGTGCAGCGCGTGCGCTGCGCTGCCCTCGCGCAGGGCGGCCTCGCTCCACGTCTGCTCCGTGCCGCCGGGGTAGCTCACACGGTAGCGAACCTTGCGCGCGCGACCGCTGGGCTTTTGGTGGCGGACTACCACGCCCGCCGTCCACACCGGGGTGCCGTCCTCGCCCTTGAAGAGCGCAGCGACGGGCGTGCCGACGGCGAACTGCGCAGGGAACTCGTCGGTTGCACCGCCTGCCTGCGGGGCGAAGCGTCGCTCAGAGCGGGTCTCGTGTAGCGCTCGCGCCGCTGCACATCCCGCGCTGCTGCAGAGCGGGCAAGGGTTCGTGCCTGGGCGCCAGAGGACATGACAGCACGCGGCGATGTCACGAGCGCAAAATCTTTTTTTGTTAGCCAAAGGCACTCGCCCACAGCTCCAGCCACGCGCAGTCACGCTAGGAAGCGGCGTGAGTTAGCGGGGGCGCGCGGGTTAGTCGCTCGAACAGTGGGAACTGTTCGACAGGTTCGACGCGACTTGCCAGCGTTCTAACTCTTTTGCACACCACGAGCGCCCTACGCTTCTCCGTCTCCGATACTCGCAGCTGCTGCTGACAGGGCCTATAGCTGAGGCCGCGACCTTGTCAAGCAAGACGGCGGAGTACAAGCGCCTCGTGCGGCTGGTGGGTCGCGCCTTCTATGGCGACCACGTGCCGCCGCTGCAGCCGGGCGAGAAGGTGCCCAAGGCGCGTGAGACGCGGCAGTGACGGGAGTGTCCGCGCTGTGTGGCGCTCGACAGAGGCTGAGGCTGAGACGTGTGCGGGCCGCCCAGATCCCGCTGCGGGGCGTCGCCTGCGTGCTTCTGGACGCGCTGACGCGGCGCCGCTGGGTGAAGGCGCGTGTGGCCAGCCTCTGGCCTGCGCCCTTGACTCACCCACGCTGTGTGCGACTGCCCAGGAGGAGGAGCTGGCCAGCGACCTGCAGCTCCAGGGCAAGCTGGTGCGCCGCACGCTGCGGTATCTGGAGGAGGACCAGCTGCTGCTGCGGGGCGCGGTGAAGGAGAAGCCTCGGGATGTGGCGCAGGTTGCCGCCGCAGCTGGGAGGTTCGTGGACGCTGACGCGCCTGACGGCGCACGTGCTCGCATCTGCGAGGTATGCCCCACCTCCACGCACGCGAGCACCGGCCTGCTGCAGCCACGAACGCTGGTGGGTTTGCTGTACGCATCGCCCTAACTCCCCTTTCCGCCGCCTTCCCTCACGGCCAGTATGTCTGCATCGACTACCCGCGCCTCCTGGACGTGGTGCGTCTGCGCATCCACGCCATCCGGGGGGCCCTGAAGCTGGAGAGCGAGGACGAGAAGCTGTTGCAGGAGTTTTTGTGCGCAACCCCGTCCTGTCAAGGCCGCAGGTACACCAGCTTGGACGCGGCGCAGATCATCCACCCGGAAACCGGACAGTTCCACTGCGAGCACTGCGGCTCCGCGCTGGCGCTGGACGTGGGCGGCGGTGAAGCGGGCGACGACGCGGAGCGACTGCGTCGCCGGGCGGAGAGCCGCGAGTTGCTGTGTCGCTTCGATGTGGAGATCCGGCCCATCGAGGAGGCTCTGTCGCGCGCCAAAGCTTCGGGGGTGGACCCTCCTGAATACGGCTCCCTCAGCGACTGGGTGGCCACTCGCGCGGCGGTTGCGCGCGACGAGGCGAAGCGCGCCAAGCCTGGCTTTACGGGGCGAGGCGGCGCGCTGCGTCGCGACGGCACGTTCGATTTCCTGGAGGACACGCAGTTCGAGCTGCAGCTGGAGGGTGCGCCCGGCGACGGGGCTGCTGCTCCCTCCGGCCCACACTCCGGCGAGGGGGCTGCCAGCGCGCCCGGGTCGCGCAAGCGCAAGGTAGTGCCCCCCTGGCTGGTGCGCCAGGGCATGGCGGCCAGGGCTGCAGAGCAAGAGCAGGCGCAGCCGCAGCGCACCGCGGACGATGAGTACGCGGCAGAATACGTGCGCCAGTACTCTGCGTACCTGCAGGCCATGGCGGCGGCGGGAGGGGCGGCGGCGGCGCCTGCTGGCGCCCCTGAACAAACGCCAGCCGCTCTGCCCATGCTGCCGCCGCCCAGCGTGCCCATGGCCACCGGCGAGTCGGAGGATGAGGAGGACTGGGAAGACGTGTGAGCACACAGTTCGCACGCCAGGGGTGTCGTACGTTTCGCGCCTCGCAACTTCGTTCGCGCTATTCGGGTGTCAGTCACCTGCCCTCCGCGGCTCTGTGACATTCCGTGCAGATGTCGCTGCACGCTGCGTTGCCTGCGCAGCAGCTGTGCGTGCGCAGGGTCTGCCGGCGTGGAGGGCAGCGTTGTAAGCCATCCATCTGCCGAGCGTCGCCGCAAGAGGCTGCTGAGCCCTCACGTCGCACCACGCTCGCCGGCCTCTCGCTGGCCGCCGTTGCCACGCTGGGCGCGCCTGCCCTGGGCGCTGCTGCCCTCTCCGTGGTGGAGCTGACGCCGTCCAACTTTGACGAGGTGCTGCGCTCCAACAAGCGCGTCTTTCTGGAGGCGTACGCGCCCTGGTGCCCCTACTGCAAGGCCCTAGAGCCCGCCTACACCCAGCTGCCCACGCAGTTGCTCGCAACGCCCGGCGCGCCCGCCACCACAGTCGCCCGCATGGACGTGGACGCGTACACAGACTATGCCACACGCTTCGGCGTGCGCGCTTTCCCCACCTTCGTGCTCTTTGTGGACGGCAGGGCGGTTGGGCAACACGTGGGCAGCACGGACGCGGATGGGCTGCTGCGCTATGCGAGCGCACTGTCCGGCGGCGCGCCTGCTGGAGCGCCCACTGCTCCAGTGGTGCAGGAGGCTGGGCTGGACCTGGTGCTGACGGAGCGCGCCCAGAGAGGGCTGCTGGACGAAATCAAGGCTCTGCGAGATGAGCTGGGCGCAGGAGCGAGTTCTAGCGCTCTGGGGCACCTCGACACGATCACCGGGATCGTCACAGCCTCCACGAGGCTCCTTTAATAGTATGACATGTATGGGCCAACACCACTGAGTCTCATACAGCGGCGCTGGGTGTCGCTGCATGCACCAGAAGAGGCGCTGCGGGAAGCGCGACCACCTCGGCCGTTGCCGTGCGGGTGCACGCTGCCGCGCGTGCCTGCAACAGCGCCTGCGCGCCCGGCAGCACGGCCACCTGGAGGGCAATTGCGGCCAGAGCGAGCGTCACAGCCAGGTCGGCAATGTGAGGCGCGACAGAGGACGCGAATGCGGTCAGACTCTGGCTCTCCAGAGCAACCAGCATCGCGGCGCCAACGCCCAGAGCGAGTGGCACGGAAGGGACGGTCAAGGGCAGAAACGCCTTGTGCGCCACCACAGCCATCGCGAGCGGCGCCTGCAGCGAAAGAAGCCACGCCAGCACCGCGATCGCAGCAGTGCCGAGCAGCACCTTGGTGGCGCTCTTGCTCAGCAGCGAGAGCAGTGCGTCCCTCTCCAGCACAGCCAGGGAGGAGACCAAGACCAACGTGGCGAGCTGAACGCTCGGCTGCAACGCAGCAGAGACTGCCGTGGCGAGTGGCGCGCCTCCCGCTAGGCACACGTCCAGCGCGCTGGACGCTGTGAGAAGAGCCACGGGCATGAGTGCGAGGCCCAGCACGCCATCCGTCTGCTGTTGAGTCCAGCTGGCGCGTGCAGCGCTGCGCAAGACTGCACGCTGCGGAAGCGCGCGGCGCCTGGCGACACCGGCGTGGCGCAGCTGGCCACGAGTCAAGGGCACAGAGCACACAAGGGTGGACATGGCGAAAAAGAAAGTGCATGCGCGTATGCGCGAGAGGCCGAGAGCGCGACCTTCTTTGTTGGAACCGTAACCGCAACCGTGATCCGTCGCTCGTTCGTTCTAGTCGAAATGTAGAATAGCGATACAAAAGCGTCCATCAAGGGAGGCAGAGAGATGCCCGCAGGAGGACGTGCACGTTGCTGAGGCGCTCCCCGGTTTCCCTGGGCAGCGAGGACAACGGCTTGAGGTGCAGCAGCATGCTTGCAGCAACTCCAGGCGAGAGCTGTGAGGCGGGCAGGGCCACCGTGGCAAGCGGCTCCAACGCTGGCCCAGGGGTCATCCGGCCACGCAGCTGCAGGAGGGTCACCTCAGGGGCCTCCCGCTCCCCGACCAACTCCACGGCGTCATTCAGATGCTGCGTGGACGCGCCGCCAAAGTCCCGCGTGCGCTGCGAAGCTCTCCAGTGGCCCGGGCGGCCAACCGCAAGCGCGTAGGCACCGTGCGGGGGCAGTCCACGCACCTCCGCAAACGCCACGTGGATGAGCTGAGAGGCGCCCACAGCACGCGCCTGCGCGCTCTGAACAGCCTTGCTGAAGCCTCCCAGGAGCGGGCCTGCGGAGCTGGCCGCGCTGCCCAGGTAGCGCCAGTCCATCTCCAGGCGAAGCCGCACGGCCGCCTGGGGCTGGTTGTCCAGCGGCACCCAGGCGTCCATCACGCCGGGCGCCCCGCCGAAGGTGACGCCGGGCGCGTCGACGCGGCCGGGCAGCAGGTGCTGATACTTTTGGGTGAAGGCCTGCTTGTGGGCGCCAAACAGCAGCGCGGGCAGGGCGCTGTAGGCGTCCTGCTTCGCGCTGGCGAACGAAAAGAGCGTCTCGTCGCTGCTCAACGCGGTGAGCTTCACTTGCGCGGCGCCCAAGGGGCCGTAGCCCGGCGCGTGCAGGGTGATGGTGACGTACTCGATGCCGATGGGGGAGAAGACGTCACAGAGGAAAGAGGCGCCGGCGGAGGGATCGGAGGGGTCGGCCCAGGAGGCGTGCCCGGCCTCGTCCAGCGGCTTTGAGGCGGGCCCGCATTTGTGGCGGTTGACCTCTAGACCCCAAGTGAGCTGCGCATGCGGCACAACCGGCCGCGCGGCCTTGTCGCCTGTGGGCTGGCTCAGCCCGCGCACCTCGAAGAGCGTGACGCGCAGCTGCGAGTGCGGCGCGCGCTCGCCCGCGCAGGGTAGGCTCAGCAGCACGGGCGGCACCAGGTCGAACGCAAAGAAGCGCGGCCAGGCTGCGTACTCGAGCACCTCCGTCTGCACCAGCTTCTCCAGAAAAGTGGACACGCCTGGCAGTGCGGTGACTGGCACAGAGCGTTCCCAACCGCCCAGCTTGGAATGATAGGCGACGCTGAGCCCTAGCGAGATGGAAGGCACTCCCGTAAAGCCCAAGCATGCCACCCGTGCCCCGGGCGAGATGCGCAGCCGAGTGGTGCCCACAAAACGCACGTCCAGCACTCGGATGGCGATGTAGGACTCCTCCTCTGGGAATAAGTTCAACGCCTTGAGCAGCGGGGCGATGCCGTCGTTGAGCTGGGCGTGGATGCGAATGTCCATGTCCGCGGCCAGAACCTCAACCTCCAGGTCCATCACAAAGTCGCCATTCTGAGCCACGCCAGGCGTGGCGCAGTGTACTGCGCGGATGCCGAACGGGCAGTGTTTGCCCAGGTCGAAGGAGACGATCTTCATGCCGGTGATCCACTCTGGAATAGGTACCACGTCGCGTGCGTCCAGGTAAGCGTTGAGCACCTCCTGCGCTATCTGGGGGCCAACCGTGGACACCAGACCGGACAGCATGTCTGGCCACAGCGAGTTCAGAAGCACGTCCAACCTGCGGCAGAGCTGAGCATTGTCTCCAAGGGGGTGCAGCCGAGGGACTCACCAGGCAGCGCCCTGGGGACTACCCCAATGTGCAGAGTCGTCGTGTGCGCCTTGCTCGGAGCGCGTGCTGGTCAACAGCAGGTCCACCCGGTTTGCGCTGTCGGTGGCCACCTCTTGGCGGAACTGGGGCCGGCGGGCGTGAGCAGTGGAGCGAGCGCGGGTACCAAGGTAGATGAAGTACAGTGTGATGTTACACAACGAGGAAGAGCGCAGCGCGCCTAGCGCGCATGTGTGTGTGCGCCGTGCGCATCAGATGTAGTGGGGCTAAGGCGAACGTACCCGCTTCTCCTCTGCGTCCAGGCGGTGCTCCTCTCGGGAGCGCAGCCACTCCTGCAACGAAAACGTCGCCGCGAAACCTCCCGCCGCGAGGCCAAAGCTCAGCCAGGACGGCAGTTGGCCACTTCTTTCAGCAGGGCCCGCAGGCGCGCTTCCCCGTCTGCCCATTGCGTATATGCGTATCAGACACTCAAGGACGACAAGAGAGTGCCGATCCGGTACACCGGTACACCACCCGTACAAGTGAACAACACAGGAGCAGCGCGTCGCCGTACAACAGCCCAACTCTAGAGCTGTTTTCCTCCTCTCGCTCTCCGCCTGTGCCAAGAGACTACGGCAATGGGTGGTTCTTCTGCGCTACGGCGTGCCCCAAGCGCGGATACGCCCGCAGAGACAAAGGACGAGTGCGTGCGCTGTACTTGTCGGCTTGGTCCCTACCTGACGCGCCGTCTGCAGGCCTGTGGACGCCAGGCAACACCCTCCCACCGTCGCCCGCCGGTTCCGCGGCGTGCTCAACCTGGTGCCTGCGGTGCTGGGTGCTCTGGCACTGCAGGCGGGCTCCGCGGTGCTGCAGGCTGGCTGGTCTCGCGTGCACAATGAGCGCGCAGCAGCCAAGCGCGCCAGAGCACTCGCCAAGCTGCGAATCGACTGGGAGCTGCTGATGCGCAACCGGATAAACGTTCTTACAGCGGCGGGAGCGGGAGAAGCTCCAGAGTGGTGCAACGCTGCCTTGCAGGCAGTGTGGGGCGACGTCCTTGCGCCCGTGATTGCTCTCCAAGCCCCCCCTTTGGTTGACCTGGTGCTCCATCAGCTGATGAGCGCGCCGCACCTGCTTCCGCCCTGGGTCACAGGACTGAAGCTGCTGAAGATGGACCTGGGCCGTAAAGCGCCGCGCCTCATGCGCGTGCGCCTGCCTCGCGCCAACAAAAACGGCACGCTGCCCAGCGGAGACCTGTATTTGGATTTCGCGGTGGAGGTTGCGCTGGAGGCTGACCTGGTGGTTCAGGCGACGCTGGAGACGGCCGCCTCCAAGCTCGTCTCGCGCCTCTCGGGCCGCCCGCACTGTGCAACGGTGGAGCTGCACATCAGCGCCATCCGGCAGGGCATGGTTGTCCGCCTGCGTACCCGCCCAGCGGCGCAAGCAGCCTTTCTGGGGCTCCTGGAGTTCACCAGCAAACCTCAGGCGGTGGTCACAGTCCAGGCCAGCGATGTTGGCGGACTGCGCATCAATCTGCCGCTGTCGCAGTTCCCGGGCAGCGAGACCATCACCGCCTGGGCAGTGCAAAAGACGACGAGGGACCTGATGGCGCTTCCGCACCGCTTCATCCCCATCGACTTCAAGCCCTTTATCGATGTGCTGGTGAAGCGCAATGCGATAGGCGCCATTCCCAAAGGGGGCAGCCTGCGAGTGCAGCTGGTTGAGGCGGTAGGCCTGAGCGCTGCAGACGGATGGATCAGCGCAGACGGCACGCCTCGACAGTCCTCGCCGCGGCTAGGCGGCGGCTTGCAGCCGTACGCGCGGGTGGAATACGCGTTTGGCGCGAAGGAGATGCGCACGGGCTGCGCCTCCAGCGACGCCGAGGGGTCCCCAATCAGGTGGTCTGCCCAGGAAGGGGTGTGCGTCTGCGACCTGGTGGGCCCCGTGGATGCGATCACAATCACCCTGCGCCGACGCAAGGTGCCCGGCTCGCTGGGCCGCCTAGGCAGCGCCCACCTGAAGCTGTACTGGGCGGCCGACGGCACAACCTCTGTGTGGTACGCGCAGCCTGACGGCACGCCCGTGCTGCTCAAGGCTGCGCTGAGGGCCGAGGGGGACCAGGCGCGCGCCGCAGCCGGCGTCCAGTTTAGCGGTCGCGACGGCCACGCGGACGTGTGGCTGCCCCTGCAGGACGCGGCTGGCGGCGAGGCCGCCGCGCTGCGCGTGCTGCTCACCTGCGAGTGGTTCGGAACGCAGCAGGCGCTGTCTGCGGCTGAGACGCGCGCCGCCGTGGTGATGCAGCGCTTTGTGCGGCGCTGGAAGGCGCGCCGGCGGCTGCAGCAGGAGCGGGCGCTCATGTGCCACGGCCATTTCACGCCCATCCTCCAGCTGTGCGTCACCCTGCAGTCCGCGCGCGGCCTGCCCTTCAAGAGCGGCTTCCTGGCCACCGTCGCGCTGGTGCCCACCGCCGCACAGGACAGCTCCGCTGCGGCAACAATCGCCCACTTGGCGCCTGCGTTCACGCCCACCTGCGCCCACGCCTGCAGCTCGCCAACCTTCGGCACCAGCGTGGTGCTGGACGTGCCGCCGGGCGGCCTTGAGGCGCTGTACGCCGCCCAGCCGGCGCTGATGGTGAAGGTCTACCGCAAGGATGTCCTGGTGGCCAGCGCCCTGGCGCCGCTTCCGCAGGCGCGCCTGCAGACGCGCGGCGAGGCTGTGCGCTGGGTGCACGAGCTGAAGGCGACGCCACATGTGGAGGTTCTGGCAGCCCGGGCTGCGCACCGTGGCGCAGCAGAGGTGGTCCTGCCTGCGGTGGTGCTCTACGCCTGCCTGGTGCTCAAGAGCGCCCCGCCCGGCTCCATCGACGCGGGGCTCAGGGCACCCGTCGCGTCTCCTATGGCTGGAAAGCTTTCCCTGCCCAAGGAGGCCGACAGCGCACCTGCGGCGCCGGAGCCGCAGGCGGCGGAGGCGCGCAGGCAGGCGGCCAGTGCGCTGGCCGCCTGTGAGGCTGCTGAGCGGGAACACGCGGCCGCTGCGGCTGCAGAGCAGTCCGCCAAGCACGCTGCGCGGGCGGCGGCGGACGCGCAGGCTGCGGAGCGGCGCGCTCGCAACGCCGCTCTGGCGCAGGCGCTGCGCCGGGCGGCGACGGCCCGCGAGGCTGAAGAGGAGGAGGCGGCGCAGGCTGCAGCGCAGGCTGCGGCGGAGCGCCTGGAGGCTCAGCGCCGGGCGGACAGCGCTGCGCAGGAGGCTGCTGCGCGCCAGGCGGGCGCGGAGGCCAAGTCGGCGGCGGACAAGCTGGCTCGCGAGGCGAAGGCGGCTGCTCAGGCGGCGCGCAAGGCGGCTGAGGCTGAGCAGCGACAGGCCGTCGCGGCGGCTCGGGCATCCAAGGAGATTGTGCGCAAGGCGCTGGAGGGCGTGAAGCGCCAGGCTGAGGCCCAGGCGCGCGCACATGCGGAGGCGCAGCGCCGCGCAGACGCGGATGCCAAGCGCAAGGCGGAGCAGCAGCGCAAGGCCTTAGAGGCCTCCGCGCGCGCCGCCCGGGCGCCTATAGTGGAGCCCAGGTCCGACGCAGAGCCCGCTAAGACGGAGCAGCCCTGCGAATCCCCCCTCGCAGCTGCTGACGCGGCGTTGACGCGCGCGCTGGACGCCGCGCCGCGCAACGCCGCCGCATGGGCAAACCGCGGCTCGGCGCGGCTGCAGGCGGGCCGCTGGGAGGAAGCCGCTGCGGACCTGGCACGCTCTTTGGAGCTTGAAGAGCAGACCATTGCGGAGATCAAAGCGGCGGCCTCGTCGGCGTCGCTGAAGGAGCCGCCGGCTGCGGGGCCTGCGCAAACGCGGCTGCGCACCACCCGAGAGTGGGGCGCGTGAGGCGTGAGGCGCGGACGGGCAGAGGGCGAGACGCGCAGAGCTCTCATGCAAATAGCTAGTCATAGCATTACAGCGTGTCATTGCGGGCGCTCGCTTCAGCGAGCCACGTCCAGGAGCAGGGCCACGGATGCCAGTGTCCACTTGTTCACGGGCGCTTTGGTTTTGAGCTGCGCGGTGAACACCTCCTGGCGGAAGCGCTTCTCCGTGAAGTACACCGGCGTCGGGTACACGTCCTTCAGCTCAGCCTTATCCACCTGCACCGCGCGGATGAGCATCACGGGCATGGGGCAGAAGAGATCCTTGGGCTTGCTGTCCTCCAGGCCGCTGTCCCCCCACCGAGCGCCCTCCAGCGTCAGCCCGCTCACGTAGCACCCGTCGCGGGACGGCGCCTGGATGTCCTCTGGCTGCTTCTTGGTCACCTCCGTCACAACCACTGTGCGGTCCAGCGCCCAGTCGTTGCGCCGCGCGGTGGTCTGCATCACAGCCGTCAAGAAGCTGCTCGGGTTGAACAAGCCCGAAAGCCAGATGACGGGCGGCAGCTGCATGTCGCTGGTCCAGTTCTCCAGCTGGGCGCAGCGCTGGATGAGGTTCAGCATCCAGCTGCCCAGCGTGCGCATGCTGTGCCAGGCGACCTTCTCCCAGCTGGCCGGCACCGCGTCGCCGGCCAGCGCGCGCATCAGCCGCTCCATGGGGGGGGACATGGTGAGGTCGCCCTTGAGACCCAGGTCCAGCTCCACCAAAGAGCGGCGGATCTCTTTGAGCAAAACGTTCATGCGCTCAGTCTCCTGGATGGCCACCATCACGTAGGGCGTCACCTCCTCCGCGCGACCGCGGATACTCTCCAGGTCGAACTCCTCGGGTAGGCGCTCCATGGTATCGTCCAGCACAGTGCGGGCGCGCTCCTCGGTGCTGGCGCCAGCTTCGCCGCCAGCCTCTCGCGGCTGCAGACTCAGCATGGCGCCGCCCAGCGCGTCCGCCTCGCGCAGCCGGAAGCCAATCTCCGCGTTGGGGTGCAGTCCGAAGGCGAGCGGCGTCTCCGCGGGGAAGCTGTCCTGGATGAGCGTGCTTGCGTTGCGGTGGCTCAAGCCCGGCCCGGGGCTCCTGAACTGAGGGAAGAGCTCGATGCTGTCCAGCAGCTCCTCGCGCATGTAGCTGTCCAGGTAGGCGCTCGCCAGGCGGCGGTCCCAGTCCTCCACTATGTGGCCACCGTAGATGATTTCACCAAACAGGAACTTGAGGTCGTCCCACGGCACCTTGGCGCAGTTTTCCAGGTAGTTGTGCGTCAGCTGGCTGCAGCAGGTGAGGTCACCCTGATTGAAGGGGTAGTTCATGTTCCAGCCAATGCCGGAGGAGGAGGAGGGCAGGTTGCCGACGCCGAACTTCTTGCGCTCCAGCAGCGCGGCGTGGAAGTAGCAGAGGGCGAAGACGATGGACTTGAACTCCATCTGCTTGCTGCACGCCTCGAAGACGTCGTCGGAAAAGAGGCCGTACGCGCGCGCCAGGTTCGCCTTCATGCCCTGCGGCGGCTCGTTGGTCAGCTTGATGCTGTTCTGCAGCAGGCTGATGGCCAGCGGCTTTTCCAGGCTCGGCGGCGGCTCCGCGCTGAGGAAGAGACGGAAGTCAGGGTGCGTCCCCTCGCCCAGCTTGTCCACAGCCTTCTCCAGCACGCTGTTGGTCCAGTCAATCGTCAGATGGATGTTCTGCAGCAGCACCCAGCCGCCGCTCTTGCGCGCAGCCGCCAGCCGCTCCATCGCGATCGGCTCCTGGCCCTGGCCCAGGGACACTGCCGCGTAGCTGCCGCTCTCCGCCGTCATGCCGCGCTTGCGGCGCAGGCCCTCCACTGCGGCGGCGACGTCCACACCCGGGGAGAGGAAGACGAAGATTGGGGTTGCCGCGCTGGCGTCCGCAAAGGAGCGCTCCAGGTCAAACGACTGGCTTGTGACGTACTCCCGCCCCAGCTCCCCAGCCACAAACGTGCCCAGCACGTTGCTCATCCTGTCCGGCCGCAGCGCCCGGAAGATGAGCAGCTGCGCGAAGGTGCTGAGCTTCTTCCAGTCGCCCGGCATGGGCTCCTCCTCGGGGCGCTCCAACTCCAGCCACTCGCGCCAGCGCTTGGCGGAGCCGATGATGTCGTCCGGCAGGGAGCCAAACTCCTCAATCTCCTTGAGTGCCTGCACAGCCGCCCACGCAGAGTCCGGCATCCACTCGGGCAGCGGGTTAGCGGCGCCTGCCATGCGGGGAGCCTTGAGCAGGTAGTCGAAGAGCGGCTGTGACAGATCGCCGCGCTGCTTGAGAATGCTCAGCGCCAGCTGCGCGGCGACGATGAGCTTGTGGTGCTCAAACAGGCCGCTGGCAATGTACTCCCAACTGCTGCGCGTTGTCACAGCAACCAGCAGGCGCACGCGCTCCTCCACACCCACCGGCTCGCCCAGGCGCTGCTTTTCGGGCACGTGGGACTCGTCGACGCCGCCGGGGGTGAGGGAGATGCCCTTTGTGAGGACGTAGACATAGTTGGCCATGCTGTACTGGTACACGCGGTCCAGGACGCAGAGGGAGTCGATGAGGAAGTAGAAGAGCGAGCCGCGCGCAGCCACGGGGCGGTACGCCTCGCGCGCCTCGTTGATCACCTTCTCCGTCTCCGTCGCTGCGGCAACCTTCTCCGCAATGTCGTCAGCCGTCTTCTTCGTCTCCTCCAGGTTCTCAATCAGCTCCGTGTCCTCCAAGATGTCCCCCTTGCTGGCCGCCAGACGGCGCAGCAGGCTGTCCTCCAGCTCCTTGAGCGTGATGGTGTACTCGCCCAGCTGGCGCACCAGCGTGGCAGCCTGCTCCTGCAGGTCCGGCCGCTCCTTGCCCACTACCAGTGCCAGCAGCTGGTCCTCAAGCCCCTTTTCGGTGACGCAGAAGTTGACCAGCGTGGTCTGGGTGGCGATCTCCGGCCGGTAGTGCGGGTTGCTCAGCTTGGTCTGCAGATAGAGCTTGAACTTGGGGTCCAGCGCAACCTCCTTGTCGCCCAGCTTCACGAAGGTGTTGCGGCCCCGCCGGATGGTCTGCCGCGAGATGACGGGCTCCAGCACCGCATCAATCTCCTCCGGAAGGTTCTCAATCAGCAGCGGCACGCCGTCCTCGATGCACCGCTCCACAATGTCGATGTACTTGGGAGTGCTGAGCTGGATGATTTTGAGGCCGTTGGGCTCCTCCTTGTTGCGCACCCAGTTGATGCCCTGCAGCTGGGGGTCAATCATGAGGCTCCACCGCGCGGCAGTGCCCATAATGGCCCCGTTCTCGATGGAGAGCGGGTCGGTGGGGAGGCCCTGGGTGCCCCACAGCGCCTTGTCGCCGTCGCTGGCCAGCAGGTCCAGCACGCTGGCGCCGTCTGTGAGCGGGATGCCGCGCTGCTTCAGGTCCGGCAGCCACTTGTCCGCCACCAGCGCGGCGCGGAACTGGGAGTTGAAGGGGCCCGCGTAGGAGACGAAGGATGCGGCAACCAGCACGTCGCCCACGAGGTGCTTCTGCAGCTCGTCGAAGCGTGCAATGCTGGCGCGCCACCGCACGTTCTCGCCGGACAGGCCGTTCACAAGCTTGTCCGCCAGCCGCGCCTTGCGCTCCGTCTTCTCCGCGGCGCCCACGGCTGCGTTCTTCTCGTCGGTGGCCTTCATGAGGCCAGACTCCAGCACGTCCACCCGGTCCTGCAGCTCCTTCACCTTGGCGCGGATGCCGACCAGCTTGCTGTTGGCATTCTCCAGCTTCTTGTTGGCGTCGGCCAGGGAGGCGCGCTTGGGGGCCACAACCTGGTAGATGTGCCAGTACTTGCAGATGTTAACCACCCAGCCGCAGAGGCCAGCCGCGGCGCTGCTCTTGGACTTGATGTTATCGGGGTTGAAGCCCGGCTGAGAGATGTAGTCCTTCTCACACTGGGCGATGCAGTTTGCGGGCGTGTTGTCCTTGTCGAAGGTGATGAGAGAGTTCAGGAAGCTGCCCACGTCGCCCATGAACTTCTTGCCCGCGTTCCAGGACAGGTCCTTGGGGATCTTGCCGCCAGGCGCGGTGAGGATCATGCAGGCGGCCACCACCTGCACAATCTCTGCGGCGGGAGAGCCGAAGGACTTGAGCTCGCCCAGGCTCTTCTTGTCCAGGCTGTTCAGCGCAGCTTCAGCCTCCGCGATGACGGGCTCCGCAGCCTTCAGGTCCTCCGCGCAGCTCTCCTGCTGGGCGGTGACCTCGGCGGCGATGGCGGCGCATGCCTCCTCGTCCTCCTGGCCAGCCGCCACAGCCTCGTCCACAACAGCCTTCTCCTTGCCGATGGAGACGATGAGGGCGTCCGTCATCGACTTCTTCTCGTCCACGATGATCTGCTCCGCCTTGAGCGCCTCCTGGAGATCGGCCACCTGGGCAGAGGCCTGTGCGATCTTGTCCACCCCGTTCTCCAGGCGGTCGCGCTGCTGCTTCAGATCCGCGCGCTTGCTGGCCAGCAGCGCCTTGTAGAGGCTGATGAGCTCCAGGTAGCTCTTGGGCGTGGTGTAGTTGAAGCGCCGCGCCTGCTCCAGGTAGCGCTCGCTCGCCTCTACCACGCTGGTGTGCGCATACGCCATGTGCAGCGCCATCTGCTTCCGCACCCCCTCCTCAACGTCCGGCACGTCCTCCAGGAAGCGAGAGGCGACGGAGACGAGCGCCTCTTGGGGCCAGGGCTGGAACCAGTCGATGACGGTGTTGTTGATGAGGGCAGGGAAGTTGCGGGCGCGCACGCGCAGCGCGTCGCCGGCGGGGCTGAAGCAGAGCACCACGTGCAGGTTCTTGCGCACCTTCTCGATGAAGAAGTCCCAGCACGCTTCGGTCGTGTCCTGCGCGCCAGTCGCCTTGACCTCGTTGCGCACAGCGTTGCACATCCCATCTCGCTCCTCCGGCGTCATCAGGTCAGGAATGATGCCGCTGCTCAGCAGGTCGTTGATGTAGACAAGGAAGCGCTCGTTGACGATGTGGCTGTCAGTGATGAGGAAGACGACAGGCGTGCCCTTCACGCCAGCCTTGGTGTACAGGCTGAGCAGGTCAACCTTGAACTCGGTCACCCCGTAGCTGCTGGTCACGCTGATTTGGAACACCTCGTAGCCGGCGATGAAGGCGGCCAGCTTGGCCAGCGACTGCTTGCCACTGCCGCCCACACCCACCAGCAGCGCGTTGCCGCGCGGCAGCTCGATGATGCGCGCGATGCGCGTGACGTGCTCCATGGCCTGGTTGAACAGCACCAGGTCCATGGTGGTGTTGCTCTCGTTGTGCTCGCGCAGCTTCTCCGACATTGCCTTGTTGAGCGCGCCGTAGTCGGCGCAGCCAAAGTACACGGGCGACTCATCCGCCGAGAACTTCATGAAGGAGGTTTGCACGTTGGGCGCAGCCTCCACCAGGCTGAGCAGCTCGCCGTCGTCAAAGAACTTGCGCGTCACAGCCTTGCGCATCTCCGTGAACTGAGCCATGTCCGCGCTGTTGATCATGCGGTCCAGAAACACCCGCTCCGTCTCGTGCACCCAGAGGCGGATGGCGTCCACGGGCTTGGGATAGTACTCAGGCAGCATGCGGCAGAGCCCCTGCGCCACACTGGACAGGTCGCGCAGGTTGAACTGGTAGTGGAACTTGACGGCGCTGGTGAGGAACACGCTGCTCACCATGCGGTGCAGCTCCACCGTGGCGTCCACCAGCTTGGCGCCGATCTTGGTGACCTCGGGCGTGAACCCCGTGCCCAGGTGCCCCTCCACCAGCGCCAAGTAGATGGAGCGCACAATCTCGGCGGGAGGCATCTGCATGGCGAAGGTTGCGAAGTGGCGCTGCATGCGCGGCGTGATCGTGAAGCTGCCAGCTGTGGGGTTCATGCAGGCTGTGTAGCCACAGTCCAGTACCTCCTTGAGCACGATCTTGTGCTTGTCGTACCAGCCGTGGTAGTCCACGAACTGGCGGGCCAGCTCGATGGGCGACTGGGTGTCGTACTTGTCCACGTAGGGCATGTTCATGTCGTCGATGAAGTAGATCAAGCGCTTGCCGCCCGGCGGCCCGAACCGCACGCCGCTCTTCTTCTCCAGCGGCTGCTCCAGGCTCACCTGCAGCGTGCTGGCGTCCAGCAGGTTGTTGAAGTTGATGGTGCTGAAGGCGGTGGTCTCTGGGTCCATGCGCCGCAGCTTGTCTTGCATCAGCGCAGTCTTGCCGGTGCCCGCGTTGCCCACAAACATGACGTAGTGCCCGCGGGCCACCAGCTTGTCGAGGAAGTAGTTGAGGCGGGTGGTCTCCACGGTGGGCACGAAGAGGGAGGAGAAGCTGGAGGGTGTGTAGGCAAACGGGGACACCTGATCTTCCCAGGGCTGCATGGCGCCGCTCTTGTCGTTGACGTAGTAGTCGAACACCGTGCCCCGCTCCGGCCAGAAGACCGTCTTCCACTCGGACACCCACCACTTGGAGAACTGGGTGCGGTAGTCCACGATCTTGTCCACCAGCATGCAGCCGCCCAGCGCCCACACGCACGCGAAGTTGAACTGCGCCTCCAGCACCTTCTTGTCCACCCCGCCGCGCACGGGCTCCTCGGGCAGCAGGCCCTCCAGGATCTTGCACACCGTCTGCGCCATGTTGATGGACACCAGCGGCACCACCGTCTTGAAGTTGCGCCGGCAGTGCTCCAGCGACCGCTCCAGGTAGCGCGCAAAGAGCTCGCTGAGCAGGGGGGCCATGATGCGGTCGTCACGCGCCTGGATCCAGGACTCAACCAGGGGCGCCCAGCCCACATCCTCCGCATTCAGGTAGATGACGCCGCCACGGGACACGGTGGCGGGCGTGCAGTGAATCATGTGGTTGATCTCCAGCAGCAGGCGCATAGAGGGGGTGAGAGGGATGCGCTCGTTGGAGGCGAGGGTGAGCATCTTGTTGTCGTCCATCACCGTGTTCATGCTCTCGATCCACTCCGCGTCAATGTCGCCGTCCAGCACGATCCACTGGTGCTGGAAGTTGGTGTTGTTGCTCATGTCGCGGTAGATGACGGAGATGAGGCCCTCCCGCCACTCGCGCGTCGCAGCGTGCACGTAGCCGTACAGCTCGTTGCGGGTCACAGACTTCGGGTTGATGGGCTTGCTCTGCGTGCGCTCTCCGTAGTTGTTCTGCGCACGCTGCAGGGTGCGCCAGACGGCCGACTTGCCGCAGCCGGCGGGGCCGAGCAGGAAGACGGTCCAGCGCACCTCGAAGATCTCGCGCAGCTGCGTCACCTTCAGGCAGAAGGTCTCCTCAGCCTGGTAGCCCAGCTCGCCCGCAGCCTTCTTGATCTCAGCCTCGAAGGCCTTGTCCACGCGGCGCGGCACAGAATCCACTGTGCGCGGGAAGAGGTCGTTGAGCAGGCCCATGAAGATGCCGTGGTCGTCGCTGGTCAGCTTGCCCAGGTTGAAGTCGCGCAGCGCCTGCAGAAGCACCTTGTCCTCCGTCAGCTCCGGCTGCGCGCGCTTCATGCCGCCGGCGACGTAGAGCGTCGTCTTGATGGCTCGCAGCTTCCAGTCATAGTGGGGCGCCTTGCTCAGCAGGTCCTCGCACAGCCGGTACAGGATGACGAACTTGCGCGCCAGCAGCTTGGACTGGAGGAAGCCCTCGGCCATGAGCATGATCTCGCAGATGAGAGCCAGGTCAGGGATGCACATGCTCACGGGGCGGAACAGCGCCTTGAGCGACTCTGGCAGCTCCGCGCGGCCCGCGTAGCCGGGGTTCATGGTGATGAAGGCCATGGCAGAAGGGCGCAGGGTGATGTCGGTGTTCTCGAAGGAAAAGCGAGACTTTTTGGCGCGGATGGCGTCCAGCACAGTCTTGTACTGCGTGCTGCACACCGACAGCACAGCCACCGGGATGCGGTTGAACTCGTCGAAGCAGCCCCAGGCGCCCGTCTGGGCCAGCCCCTTGTAGGTCTGCCCCATCGCCTGGTAGTCCATCTGGTCACTGCAGTTGAACACGTACACCTGCACGCCCAGCGCGCGCCCCAGATCCTTCACAGTCTCGGTCTTGCCCGTGCCGGCGGGGCCGGCGGGCGCGCCGCCCAGCACCAGACGCTGCGCCTGCGTGAGGGTGATGTAGCAGCGGTCGGTGAGGGGCGTGATGACCAGGGCGCCGCAGTTGCCGATGTACTCGTACATGTAGGCAATCTCGGCGTCGCAGATGTTCACCTGCGCTTCCAGGCTCTTCTCGTTCTGGCTGTAGCGCAGCTGCGAGGCCCACTCAAAGGCGCTGCCAGACTCGATGCGGCGCTCCACAAGCTTGGCTACCACGTCTCGCGCGTGCACGTCGATGGTGCACAGGGTGACAATCTTCTTGCGGTCGTTCTTGGACAGCTCGCCGTTGATGAGCTCGATGAGGGCAGCGATCTGCGTAAGCTGTTTGTTGTACACGTCCTTCAGCGCGCTCTCGTTGCCCTCCTCCAGCGCCTCGAAGCCGGCGTTGATCTCCTGGGTGTAGGCGACGCGGGAGATGACCACCGTGTTCTGGACGGACTGGTCGAAGATCCACTTTGCGCGGGGCTTCTCGTCGTAGGTTGGCATGGCGGCGCGGAACTCGGCGCGCAGGCCGGCGCGCATGGCGTCCACCACGCGTTGCAGCCAGACCTCGACGGAGCCGTCGCAGGAGCAGGGCTTGTCGAAGGCTACATACTCGCCCTCACCGCTGTACATGCCCACAGCCTCCTTGGTGGGCGCGCCCCCCTCGTCCAGCGTGAACTTCAGGTTGTGCACGTTGTCGAAACACTTGGCCAGGTGCTTGACGATGAGCTGCGGGTTGGTGCCCTTGGCCAGGATGTCCAGCAGGTCGGCTGGGGAGACGAAGTAGAAGCGCGGGAAGGCGATGCGCTTCGTCTCCAAGTAGTCCTGCAGAGCCTTCTCGCACTGCTCCAGCAGCGCCAGCATGCGCTCCAGGCTCTCCTGGCGCCCCTCGATCAGGCACGCCTCCACGCAGTTCAGCGTCTCCGGCGCCAGGCGCTGCAAGTCCTGGAAGTCCACGTTGATGCCGTCGAAGCGGCGGCTGTCCTCCGGCAGCTGCACGCGGATGTCGGCGCTGCCCACGAAAATGGACTCGAGCGCCTGCCACTTCCTGCACACGTCGCGCCACAGGTTCAGCACGCTGTCCACGGTGCCCAGCTTGCGCTGCCAGAGGGCTACCAGGTTGTGGAAGATGGGGTTGCCCTTGACGAACTTGCTCTGCGCAGCAAAGAAGAAGGCGCACGTCAGTCGCGGCTCACCGCCCCCGCGCAAGCGCGGAGCGGCGCACCGAGCTCATGTTCTGCAGCGCCATGTTGTCGTTCTCCAGCGTTTCGGAGATGGCCTCGTCCACCACCAGGTTGAGCACCTGCAGGCGAGGGCGCATGCAGTCAGTCAACCCGCCAGGCAGCGCAGCGCAGCGCGCAGCTGGCCACACGCCTGCGTGTCCGCATTGAAGACTTGGAAAGCGATCTGCAGAGAGGACCAGGTATCTTCGATCTTGTGCAAACCCTTCTCGATGACCAGCTCCTTTTGCGCGCGCTCCACGGTCTCCGACACCACATCCACGCACACGTGCAGCTCCAGGGCCAGCATGTCCCCCAGGCTGAACTTGTCGTCCACCGTGAACTCCTTGCCGGTGGCCTTCATGAGCTGCTTCCAGTGGCGCTCCCGCATCGACGGGTGGTGCAGGTCTGAGACGAGCGGCAGCGAGGTGAGCAGCGCCTTGATCTGTTCATCCAGCTGGTGGTAGGCCTCGAAGGCGCGCACAGACTTGGGCAGGCCCTTCACCTCCCTGCAAGCGCGAGGCAGAGGCGGGGTCAGCCGTGCGCTTGTCAAACAGCAGCCTGCGCACGCACTTTGCGAGCTTCTTGGCCTCCTCCACCAGGTAGTCCACGTCGATCTTGTCCCAAAGGGTCTTGTTCCACTCGGTCGTCGTCAACACGATGGCTGCGGCCATGTCCCACAATGCCTTGAGCGACTTGAGCTCCTCGTCACAGCGGCGCAGCGGCGCGTAGTCGGAGACGTAGATCTCGAACATCTCCTGGGCCTCATTCAGGGCGCGGCCCTCGGCGGAGATGGCGCCGATGCTGCCGCAGGCAAAGCGGGTTGCCGTGCTGCCGTATCTGAAGGCATCCAGCGCCTCGTACGCGGGTGCCACGTCCTCCAGCTTGATCACGCTGCCCTGCACTGCGAAGGGGGCGAGGCGCAGGAATGCGGCCCGGAAAGCCTCCATCTTTGCAGTGAAGGCGTCAGAGCGCTCCCGGATGCCGCGAGCCTCCTCCTGCTGCAGGTCCGTCAGCTTCTCCCGCACATTCAGCATGCGCTTGCGCACGGCGCCCCACGCGATGGCGCCCTGCTCCAGCTGCGTGAGGGTCGCCTCCTCCAGCGCGATGCCGAAGCCCTTGAGCAGCGCCACGGTTGCGCGCAGCGGCTCGAAGCTCGACTCGGTGCTCGCCGCCCGATTGCGCGCGTCACGCATGCAGGCCATGACCTCGTAGAGCGCAGCCTGCTTGGCGGCGGGCTCCGGCTCGGCGGCGGGGTCCTTCTCCAGGGTGCGCGTGGCGGTCGCCATGAAGTCGTACAGGTCCGTCATGCTGGTCACAACCTTGTCGAACAGGTAGTGCGTGAAGAGGAACACCCACTTGGTGACCCAGGTGCTGAGCGCCTGCTTGATGGGACGTGCGTCAATGCGCAGCCAGCCGATCGCCTTGCCGGCGTGCAGAGCGACCACGTCAGTCTGCGCAGCCTTGTAGCGCGCAATCTCGCTCTCGAAGCATTCCATGGGAGGCGCCGCGCCGTCGGGGCCGGCGTTGGAGGTGAGGAATGCGTGGAGGGTCTCCTGGAGGTCCCGCTTCCACAGGTACTCGTAACCCGTAAACTGGCCCCGGAACGACTGGCACGCCTCCTCGTTGGCCAGCACCAGCCGGCGCAGCTGCGCCACCGCGTCCGTGAGCGCCTTGTTGCCCTGCAGCTCATCCGCGTAGTTGCCAGCCTTGCCGTCCACACGAGGCACAAGCGTGCCAATGTGCATGAAACCAGCCACCCAGCTATCAAACATGTCGCGCACGCCATTGGCGCCGCCGCTGGCGCCCAGCTCGGGCTGCCAGACGATGTCGGGGGCGGCCAGCTCGAGGGTGATCTCCAGCAGGGGCGGCGTCTCGTTGTGTGCCAGCTGCTCTGGGTCGATCTGCGCAGCTAGGGTCTTGAGGGAGGCTAAGATGGCCGCCACCAGCCCGGTGCTGATGATCTGGGACACATACTCCACGTAGGCTGTCCAGCTGGGGGTGCCCGTCTTTGGCACAAAGAGCCGCTTGGCCAGTGTGTTGAGCAGGCGCGCAATCTCCGCCGCGCCCTCCGTAACCTCCGCGTGGCGCGCGGACAGGTACGTGCGGTTCGCCTCGGCGAACTCGTCCACGCTGTAGGTGCGCCCATCCCTGCGGTCAAACATAGGTTTCTTGGCCCAGGAACTGAGAATCTTCTCTGTGGCGGCCACGCTGCCCTTGAGCTGCTGCACGATGCCGTCCAAGTCCTTGACTTGTGCGGTGAGCTCCTGGATGTACTCGTCAACTTTTGGGGCGTTCCAGTTGATGGACGTGAGGCCGCGCTCTAGTGCGGCGTCCACATTCTCCAGCTTCTTTTCCACCAGCGGCCGCTCCACAGGCAGCAGCACGCGCTGCACCTCGTTGTATAGGCCGGCGATAAGCTCCAGGTTGCCCGTCTGGGTGCGCAGCGTCTCGCCGCGCTTGAAGACCTGGGCGGCACCTGGCGGCACCTCCACCCCCTGCAGCTGGAAGTAGCGCACCTCCCGCAGCAGCTTGGTCAGCGCCGGGTCGAAGTTGACGGAGACTGAGGAGGAGGAGGCGTCGCGCAGCAGCAGCGCCTGCTTCAGCCGCTCGTCGCCAGTCTCCTCCGCTTTGCTGCTCCAGTCCGAAATGGTCGCAGCTTCAAACTCGCGCATCGACGCCGCCAGAGCGCTGTACTGCGTCTCCAGGTTACGCCCCTCCGGCGTGTCTGTCAGCACACGGCCCATGCCACGCAGGCGCTCCATCGGCTCCTCCACGCGCTGCCGCAACGCGCGGCCCCACGCCACTGCGCCGCTGTGCGGCGCCGCGTTCTTGGGCAGCGGCGGCGCGGCGCGGCCGGAGGTGAACAAGCCCTGCACCTCCTTCACGTCTGCGGAGAAGGTGGCCAGCAGCTTGACCTTCTTCTTCTCCAGGTCCGCCGCGATGAGGTCCCGGTCCAGCACCCCCTCGAAGCTGTCCAGCAGCTTGAAGGTGCGTCCCACCGACGGGCTGTCATCCAGCGCGGAGCCGATGAGGGCAGCCAGGCGGCGCTCCAGCTCGCGCACCGTGCCGCGAAAGGCTGCGTAATCAGCCTCGAAGACTGCGCACTCGGTGTCCAGCAGGTCGTAGGAGACGAGGTGGAAGCGGGAGGTTGCGGTGGTGAAGTCGGCGAAGAGGGTGCGCACCGAGTGGGTGAGCGCGTGCCCCTTGGTGCCGCCAACCTCATCCTTCTCCAGGCGCGCGAATTGCGCGGCGGTGTTGAACAGCTCCACCAGGTCGCCGCAGCGCTCCGTGAAGGCGTCCAGGCGCGAGAAGACGGCTGCAGAGGGCATTCTCCAGGGGTTGCCAGGGCACTCCACGCCGCTGCGCGCACACGCAATGTCGTACGACTCGCGAAACGCGGCGCACACCCGCAGCGCAGCGCGCAGCTTGTCCGCAGCCTCGTGCGGCAGCGCCTCGAACAGCGAGTGCGACTCGCACGATTTGCAGCACTGCCCGATCAGGTCGTTGCACACCTTGCGCATCAGCACTGTCAGACGCCCGGTGGTGTTGTAGTGCCCGCTGTGCTTCCAGACCAGCAGCAGCATGTGGAAGATTGGGGGAAACAGCTCGGGCAGTGCCGCAAAGTCGTCAGCCAGGTTGAGGCGATCAAACAGCCTGGGGAGGCAGGGTGAAGGCGCATGCGCGTGAGGTGCGCCAGAGGCCGAGAGGCGCGGCGGAGGGGGAGGGGGACGCACTTGGCCAGCGGTGTGAGAAAGCGAATGTTGTCGTTCGCCTCTGCGCCAGCCACAGCCACCTCGGCCAGCAGCTTTTCGAAGGCTGGGAAGAAGGTGGACTTGTTCTGCTGCAGCAGTTCCAGCACGCGCGTGATGTGCTTTGAGGCGAGCTGCTCGGTCACAGCATTCAGGCTGCTCGCCTTGCCCCGCCAGAACTCGATCTCGGACAGAGGCCCCGGATTGCTGCCGTCCTTCAGGTCCTGCACGCAACCAAGCGCGCTCAGTCAAAGCGAGCAAGCGAGGATGCGGGGGGGCGCGCGCCTGGTCCGGCTCTGTGCGCATGACGCCCTTGATCTGGCGCGTCCAGGTGACCACATCAGCCTCCATGACGTGCACGAGGTCCACATCACGCTGCACCGCAGCCGCAGCAGCTGCAGCGGCCGTCGCGAGGCTGCCAGGGGTGAACCCAGCGCGGCTGTCGCTCCACACGGTGCCGTCGCTGCCGCGCGAGGGCGCCTCGTCCGGCCGGACGCTGACTGGCGGCACGGGCAGCACGGTCTGGCCCTTGGTCAACCCCATGGTGACTGTGGCTGAGGAGCTGAACTTGTACATGTTGTCCACCACCTCGCGCTTCACAACCTCCGGCCAGCCCGCCTGGTTCTTGGGGTTGCAGAGCAGCGGGAGGAAGACCTCCTGGGCGAGCGTCAGCAGCTGCTCTAGGGCCGCGTCGCTGAGGTCGCCGTGCAGCAGCCGCCGCTCAAAGTCCTCTTTGGGCACGGGGCCGGGCGACAGCTTCAGGAAGTACACAGCCTTGCGCTTCAGCTTGGCGAGAGGCAGGGCGCCCTGCAGGGAGGGAGGAGAGTCTTAGGGTAAGCGTACGCACGCGCCACAGCGCACGTGGGCGGCCTTTTGGGCGCTGTGCTGCCGCCTGCGCGCTGACTAGTGCGCGTGTGCGTCGGGAGACGCGCACAGCAGGCGGTAGAGGCGCGCAGGAGGCCGCAGGAGGCTGGTCAAAGAGGGCTGCTAGCAAGCAGGTCTCCCGTCTCGCGCCGCGACGCACCGCCGCAAGCTCGCCCTTGCCCGCGTCGTAGACCAGCAGCCGGTTCAGCTCGTTGCTGTCCAGGAAGGCTGTGATGGCGGCCGAGCTGTCCTCGTTCACGAGCAACCGGTCCACCTTGTCGTCCTTGCACTTCAGTGAGCTGCACACACAGCGCCGCAGGTACACCACCCGCGCGTCCGCGGCGTGCTTTTCGTCCGCGGCGTCTGCCATATCTTTTTCGGCCTTCCAAGGCCCTTGGGGCGCGCGCGCAGAGAGCTAACCAGCTCGCGGCGCGTGCGCTCAGCTCCTCCACAGGCAGCTGGCAGCAGCACTCCCCGCTAGCTGCTCCGCCGACACAGAGCGCGAAGGGCGCAGCGTGTTTTGGAGGCTCTAGCTCTACTGACGTGGCAGCATAACCGGCGGGTAGTAGAGGGACCTCCTAAAATTCCCCCCCCTCGCTCCATCCCTTTTTTAACCGCCGCCGGCCCGCCCCCCGCCGCCACCACAGCGCGCCAGCGCCGCTCGCAGCACTTACTGCGCCCGGCAGCTTTGTTGCAGAGCGGTAGCCCGGCACCGTCCCGATACGCAAACGCTGAGACCGTGCTGCGAGGCGCGTCAAGGCACAAACCTGCGCCTGCGCTCTCGCTCTCCCAGCCACGAAGAGCTGCGCTACGCGCCATGGCCATGGACTGGGGCAGTGTGAGTGGCCAGGAGCTGCTGGTGGCGCTGCGTGAGGTGCGAGGCGTGCTGTCTTTGAATTCAGCTGCGACCTCGTGGCCTGCCCACTGAGCCCGCCTGTCTTCGTCCGCACGCAGGTGGACTGGAACCAGAAGCCACGACCTCTGAGCGGTACGTCCGCGGCCTGCGCGCGCCCCCAAGGGCCTGCGCGCGGCACCCGCGTGCAAACCGTCTCTGAGCGTCGCGCGGCTGCCGCCTGCCCGCACGCGCAGAGTTCTTCACGCGCTTCACGCCACCCAAGACCAAGGCCAAGTGGACGTCCCGGTTGAAGTGCAACGGCACGCACTGCAGCATTCACGACCCTGTGATGCTCTCTGACGCCCTCTGACGCGGCCCCTCCTGCAGCCTATTACTACCGGGTCAACTACTTCTGCCTGGTCATCCTCTCCTTCATGCTCTCCTTCCTGCGCAACCCGCTCGCGTTTGTGGCCGTGGGGCTGTGGTGTGTGACCACACTGTGCCTGAACGACTCGTTTGCAGCTTCGCTGAGCGAGCGCGCGGTGCGCGCGGCGCGGCGCATACACCCGCCGCTGTCCGCGGCGCTGCGCAACCCGTCGGCGGCGGCGCCAGCGGGACGGCCGTACGCGCGCAGCAGGGTGGTCTACCTGTTGGGCCGGGACCGCCGGGTGGTTGTGGCGGTGCTTTACCTCCTCTCCGGCCTGCTCATGGTGTCCACCGGGGCGCTGCGCACCATCGCGCGCACGCTGGGGCTGTCGCTGGGCGCGTGCCTGGTGCACGCGAGCCTGCGCAGCCCCAACCTCAAGGCGCGGCTCAACAGCTACAACGAGGAGTTCAGGGCGGTGTGGAGGGGCTACGCGGAGGCTTAAAAACGAATGCATCGTGACACGTGGCACAGCAGGTCAGCGCACAGCGGGCTCGTACTCGTCGCTGTCCTCAAAGTCCGCAGCGTCAGCCTCCGCCGCACGCGACTCGGACAGCAGGCTCTCGTCCGCCTGCACGCACTCGTAGACGGCCACGAACGTGCGGCCGTACGCGCGGTCCCGGATCTTGGCCAAGCGGCCCAGGCGCTCAGGGTTGGCCTTCTTTTCGTACTTTGGGTACTCCACCACCAGCAGCGTGCCGGGCTTCACCAACGGGCTGCGCTCCAGCGAGGCCATCAGCTCCGGATAGGACACCTTTTCGTATGGGGGGCAGACGGAGATGAAGTCGAAGGCAGCCCCGCCTGCCAGCCGCAGTGACTTCTCAGCCTCCGCGATGAACGCCTCCACAGTCATCGCGTGCACCGTGGCCGCCTCGCCCGTGCGCGTGTGCTCCAGGTTGCGGCGCAGGCAGTTGGTGATAACCCAGGGGTCCAACTCCACAAAGTGCGCACCTGCAGCGCCGCGGCTCAGCGCCTCGATGCCCACGGCACCAGTGCCCGCGAACAAGTCCAGCCACCGCATGGTGCCCGGAAAGGTGCCTCCGGTCTGCCCGCTGCCGTGGGTGAGCGCGGTGAGCATGGAGAAGACGGCTGCCCGCACGGCGCTCATCATCGGCCGCGTGTTCATGTCCTGCGGCGACCACAGCTTGTAGTTTGCAGCGCTGCCCAGGATGATCTGCAGCTGGCGGTGGGTCCTACGGGCACCCTGGGGCGGCGCGTTGTCGCGGTCCACCACCCGCTTCTGCAGCTTCTCGCGCTCGCGCAGCTTGCGCCGCAGCTCCTCGTCAACCACCGCCTGCGACTCCTTGTCCAGGCTGAAGCGTGAGAAAGCGCCCAGGGCGTCGATGACGGCGTCAGCGTCGGAGGAGTCCACAAGCTGCAGTGACGTCTTGATGCGCAGCGGCGCATCCAGGGAGCGCTCCACAGCCTCCGCGTCGAAGTCCTCGTCCTCCTCCAGGTCCTCCTCCTCCTCCTCCTGGTCCTGCTGGGAGGGGGTGTCGCGCTCCAGGCGCGCCAGCAGGGCGGAGACGGAGGGGCTGCTGTCGGCGGCTGGGCCGCCACGGCGCGCTGGCGGCGCCACGCGGCGGAACACCACCTGGTCTGTCTGGCTGTCGTAGCTCCACGTGTTCAGCAGGGAGCCCTCCGCACCCTCAGACGCGCCACCCAGCGCGTCCAGGTCCAGAACCTCGTCACCCTCCTCGTCATCCTCCTCACCGCCCCCCCACGAGTCCGCGGCGCCTTCTTCGTCCTCCTCCGCTGCCTCATCGCTCTGCGCCAAGAAGGCGGACAGGTCCAGCACCTCCTCCTCTTCAGCCTCCTCTCGAAGCTCCTGCGCCAGGTTGGGCCCACGCCTGCGCCCAGGCGGCGCAGCCGCCAGCACCTTGTCCGCGCTCTGCTTCAGCAGCGCGTCCATCATGCGCTTGCGAGTCATCGGGCGCTTCGTCGCACCGCCGTCGCTGGTACTGACCTCACTCTTGCCTGCCCCGGCGGCGGCCCTGCTCAGCAGCACCCGCGCCCGGCAGGCGCGCTGCGGCAGTGGCAGTACGCATGTGGGCAAGGCCGCGCAGCTCGGCATGGCGCACGGGGGGGCTCGTCTGCCATCCGCCTGTTGTACGGGAGGATCGGGCGGGTCGGCGGGAAGATCACCACTGGACGCGCTCGCCTCTTCTGTATCAACGCCCAGCACTCAACACAGCAGACACGCACGCGCAGACGCACAGACGCACAGACGCAGCGCCTGTCTGAGCCTCTTGCTGGCGCCCAGCTGCGCTTCGCCCGCGCCGCGCCTCTCCACGGATGTGATGCACGGCTCTCTGGGGCCCAGGCGCAGCCCGCGGAGGAGCCGCAGGCGCTGGCACGCGGCGGTTGCCGCGAGCTTGCATGGCGGCGTGCCCGGAGCAGGCGCGATGGCTCTCCAGATCCTGCTCTTCTGCTGGCTGCGAACCATCAGCCACTACCAGCAGGTGCGTGGCTGGTGCGCTGAGCCTCAGGCGAGACGCAGCTGAGAAGTTCAGCCTTGCCCGCACGCACAGGTGAAGGGTGGCAGCTTGCTGGAGGCTGGCCAGGAGTTGTGGGCGCAGGGGGTTGAGTCTGGGAGCTATCCCGTGTTGCGCTTCTATCAGGGCGTGCTCCCGGCGCTGGTACAGGGGCCGCTGTGTCGCTTCGGAGACACGGCGGCCAACGAGGGGGTTCTGGTCCTCCTCAGCACCGCCCGCCTGCCGCTCTCCCTGAAGACGGCCCTGGGCACGCTGGCGGCGTGCAGCTGGCGCGCGGCGCTAACGCCGCTGGACACGGTGAAGCTGGTGCTGGAGGTTGAGGGGCTGGGCTCGGGGCTGGAGCTGCTGCGGCAGCGCGTGGCCGCCAACGGGCTGTGGACCTTCTTCAACGGCGCGGTGGGGGTGGGGGTCACCGCCGCGGCCAGCCACCTGCCCTGGTTCTACGTGAACAACCTGCTGAAGCAGCGGCTGCTGCCGCGCCTCCCCCCGCCCAAATCCAGAACCGCGGAGCTGTGGCGCCAAGCCGGAATCGGCTTCGCGGCCACGCTGGTGAGCGATGTGGTGGCCAACCCGCTGAGGGTGCTCAAGGCAACCGTGCAAACCTCAGCCGTGGCACTCTCCTACGCAGCCGCCGCGCAGGCCATCATGGCCCAGGATGGCCCCGCGGCGCTCATGACGCGCGGTCTCACGGCCAAGATTGCCGCCAATGCGCTGCAGGGCGTTGCGTTTTCAGTGTTCTGGAAGTGGCTCATGGACGCCTGGGCCGCGGCGCCAGCGGGGGGGATTACGCGCAGGGCGCTGCACAACGGCGTGGTGGACCTGGAGGCTGCTGAGCCGTGGAAGATGCGGTGATAAGAGCAGATACGGCTCCAATAGCAGCAATCCACACGGTCGCCTCAATCATCAGTCCTTGCGGGCCTTCTTGCCCGGCGGCGGCGCCGCGTCCTCACCCTCTGCCGCGCCGCCACGCCCGTGGCGCTGTTTGGGCCCCCAGTGCGCCTCCGGGTTGACCGGAAAGCGCGCGACGCCCTCCTCCTTGGCCCTGCACAGCGCGCCGCGCGCCCGCGAAAAGTTGGCCACCAGCGAAGCCTCCTGCGCCAAGATGCGGCTGCCCGGCGTCTCCGTGTCCCGCCCCTTCACCGGGTGCTCCTTCACCCAGCAGCGCAAGATGTCCCACAGCACCGCCGGGGGCGCGTCCGTCTTCAGTCCCAGCGGATTGGCGTGCGTGCCGGACACCCGGTACCCCGCGTTGATCAGCGCCGACCGCACCAGCACCGCCGGCGGGGGGGTGCACTTGAGCACGCTGCTTGCGTGGTGCAGGCTGTCGTACAGCGGCACGTCCACCAGCTCCTCGTCCACAGCCGCAAGCAGCGCGTGCACCTTGTCGTAGCCCGGGAAGGATGCGCGGTCAGCCTCCAGCAGCGCGCGCAGCTCGCGCACTGCACTAGGGTCATGCAACGGGGCGCTCCAGATCGGACCGCCCATCACGTGCCGTCCGCCGCAGTGCGAGCACTTGTCCGCCACGGCGGGTCCCCCGCCTGGTATGAAGCGCTTGGATGCGCCCTTCTCCACAATGCGGCCCAGGGGCTGCAGCGTGCGCGACTCGCAGCCGACGCACTGGAACAGGTAGCTGTGCTTGGAGGCTGACTCCTTGGCCGCGGCCGCGCTGGTGTAGATGCGCACGAAGCAGCGCACGTAAAAGTCCACGGACACGCTGAGCATCGGCACAATGTGGCGCTTGTAGCGCACCGCCGCCGACTGGATGCTCGCCAGCAGCGTGCGCAGCGCCATCTCGTGGCACGCCTTGCTGCGCACCGGGTAGGAGCCGTACTTGGTCCAGCACACCTCGCTGGCGTTGCCGCACAGCACCGCCATGTCCGTCGCCGTCACCGCCAGCAGCCCGCCGTCAGTCACAGCCTGCACGGCGGCGTCCAGCAGCTGGCAGGGCGTGCCGTAGGGGTCCAGGTCCACCACGTCGAAAAGCTTCTCGTGGGTGAGCATCACGAGTCTTGCGTCCCCTTGGTGCGCAACGACAGCTGCGACGGCGGCGCCGCCGAAGGCGCAGTTGCGTCGGATGGCTGCGGCTGCGACGGGGTCCAGGTCGTTGGCGACCACCACGCCCACGTTGGGCACCTCCTGGGCATAGCGGAAGGAGCGCAGACCAGACGCAGCCAGCCCCTCCAAGATGCGCAGCGGCGCGGGGGGGGGCTGCGCCACCGGGCCCGCCGCAGCGTCAACCTGCGGCGCGGCGTCCTCCGGGGCGTCGGGGGGGGGCTGGTCGACCGCAGGAGCAAGCTGCTCATTAACTGCTTCATCGGCAGCCGCGACTGCGGGCGGCTCGTCAGCCTCCGCGGCCGCGTTCGCCTCCGCCACGCTCAAGCGCAGCGCCTCCAGCGCCTCCGGCTCCACCAAGTGCGGCAACAGCGGCGAGGCGAGGTTCAGCGCGCCCAGCGAGCTCGCGCGCAGCTTGTGCGCCTTGGGCCCCACGCCCGCGGCAGCCTCCTCCCGGCGCCGCCGGTCGAAGAGGCGCAGCACGGCGATGGAGAGGTCGCGGTTCACCACCTGGAGTTGGGCGGGTGTGAGAGCGCCGCGACGGCTGTGAGCGAACCTAGCTGCCAGACGCAGCCTCTGCGCACACCGCGCGCAGCGCCGCTGTGCCACGTGCCTGCGCCTTGTTGTAGAACACGTCGTTGGCGCGCTGCAGCACCTCCCCCTTGCCCTCGCGCAGCACGGTGTAGCTGCGTGGACAAGCACAGGCAAGGCAGCGTCTCAGTTCGGGGCGCCCTTGCTCCTCGCGCCTCCTGGCGGCATTGTCACGCACCCGTCAGGTACGGGCCGGGTGTCCGCCATGGAGTGCTCCACGCAGGCTTGCGCGTCAGAGGCTTGTGCCGCGGCTCCCCTGAGGGTGCGGGAGAGGAAGGGGCCGGCGCGAGAGCAGCGACACAGCATCCACTACCCGGCGGAGCGATAGAGAGTGGCTCCAGGTCCCACTGTACTGGGACGGACGCCGGACGATCAAATAACAACCTGCGTGCGCCCGCCTTCGCCCCTATGATGTAGCGAGCGCCATGGCGCCTCCACGCGTTGGAGCACTGTGGCTGTGGGTGCTTCTGGCGTCGTTCTATTGGGCTACAAGCCGGCTGGGCGGCCGTGTGCTGCGCTCAGTCTCTCCTGCTCCCGCACGTAGCGGTGGCTTGTCCCCGTTCGCGGACCTCCCCTTTCTGCTGCGCTGGAGAGAGGGGCGGCGCCTGGTGCTCCACACCCTGCCTCTGAGCGGCGGCGAGGCGCTGTGCGCTCTGGCAAAGCGCAACGGCGAGGCCACCACGTCACATCGAGACTGCGGCCCCAAACGCGCCTTCAAGCTGCTCACCAGCGGCACGCCCGCGCAGCAGTGCGCCTCGCTGCGCGCGCAGCCGCTGAGCTTCCTCTTGCTGGCTGGCGGGCTGGCGGATGCGCCCTGGAGGGACGGCGGGGCGCTCCACCTGCTGACGCTGCGCCACCCGCACGCGCGGCTGCTTGCGGAGGCGGACGCGCTGCTGGCAGACGGCCGGCGGCAGGCGCGGCTGGGTCTGAACGGGAGCGCCTCGCGCCTGGCGCTGCTCTCAGCGGTGGCTGCGGCGCCGGTGCCCCTGCCGCTGCCTCTGCAAGACAACCCGTTGACGCGCGCTCTGGCGGGTGCCAGCGCGCGTGCGGCTCCCTTAGGCGGTGTGACGGCCTCACACGCGGCTGAGGCTACCAGCCGGCTGGCAGCCTTTGACCTGTTGCTGTTTTCCGACGCGCTGCAGGGCAACGTGGTGACCCTGGCGCAGCTGGCTGGATGGCGCTACTGGGACGTGACGATGGGCGACAAGCAGCGCAGCTCGGCGGTGGACCCGTTGCTTGCCGAGCTCGGGCAGCTGCCGCACGCAGAGCGCGCGCTGATACACGGTCACACGGCCATGGACGTGCGGGTCTTCCAGGCGGCTGTGGCACTCGCGCGCAGCGGCCGGCCAAACGCCGCACAGCCACGCAACGTCACCCTTCGCTGCGAGGACGGCGACGGACAACCCGGCGGCGTGGTGCCTGCGCCGCGCTGGGGATACGGCTGGGCGGACATCGCCTAGGCGGTGTGACGAAGTACTCGATGGAGTAGGAGATGCCGCACGGACACCGCAGGAATGCGTTTCGCATACTGTCTCAGTCCCTCGTTAGCATTGGGTCGGTCATGTACTGCTGCATGACGCCGCCACATTTTACGGTGTCCGCGCCCTGCAGCAGTACATGACCGACCCAATGCTAACGAGGGACTGAGACAGTATGCGAGACGCATTCCTGCGGTGTCCGTGCGGCATCTCATCAACTACTTCATCACATGCCAAGTTGACGCCCTAGCCAATGACACGTAGATCTCTTGATTAGACGCCACGTCTGTGTGCTTTGTCACTCGCTGTCGCTGCTTCCGTATGCGCCAAGCCCCGCCAGCGCGCCGGACGCAGGTAGCGCCGCCGCCGGCATTGGCGCCGCGGCGGGCGTCTCCTTTTTCTTCACCACCAGCAGCGCGTGAGGCCGGGGGGGTGCAGCCGGGGCGGCTGATTTCGCAGGCGCCGCCTCCTCAGCCACCACGCGTTGTCGCTTCGCCGCACCCGCTTCCTCCTCCTCCTCCTTTTCCTCGAGGCGCCTCACGAAAGAGGGCTGCGGCGCGGGCTGGTGCTGTGGCCGGAAGACGGCGGCGGCTGCAGCCTCAACCTGGGCGCTGAACAGCGCGCTTTCTTCCGCCTCCTGTCGCTTCAGAGCAGCCAGCACCGCGCCGTGAGTCACCCCCGCGTGCGCCGCGTTCAGCTGCCGCATCTCGTCCAGCGCGTCGCTGATGTCCATCTCCCTCTTGCTGTCCAGCGTGCGGTTCTCCAAAGCCTTCATCGCGTTCCCTTCCTCCTCCTCTTCGCGCGTGCGCAGCGCCGCCTCCACCTGGCCGCGGGTGAGTGAGCTCCAGGGCGCTAGGTTTCACAAGGCGCAAGAGCCCAGAGGCTCTGAGCGCAGTGGAGTTGCGAGCCTCCTGCCCGCACCTGCGCGTCCTTGTCCTTCCAAGGCTCGTAGTTGCGCGAGGCGCCAGCCTCCACCACGTAGTCGCTGTTTCGGGGGTCGGTCTTCATCACCAGCTCTGCGCTGCAGCGCGGACACTTGAAGTAGAAGCGAAAGACCTGGATCCCTAGGTAGTCCTCGCCCGCAGCGTCTTCCTTGCGACTGTTGAACTTGGTGCCTGCAAGGACACTCGTCAGCGTCCGCGCCACACGCTCGCAAACAGCTCTGTGCCTGCGCGCCTTTGTAGATGTAGTTGCCGCACGTGTTGCACCGGATGCTCATGGGCAACATCATGCGCACCTGCACAGCCGCGGGGGCGCGTGAGCGCACGTTGGCTGCAACGGTGCCGACTGCACGCACGCACCTTGCACTGGGCCTTTCCCTCGCCGACCTTCTTCTTGCGCAGGATGAGGCTGGGGTCAAAGTCGGGCGGGTAGTACCTGCGGCGGTGTGAGCGCAGGGAGGAGGCGAGGACACGAGGGCAAGGCACACGCACTTGTTGAGCACTTTGCGCTCGCCCATCTTGACGGGACTGCAGGAGCAGAGGCGCGCGCGAGGTGCTGACAACCAGAAGCCGAGGGAGTGCGCTGCGCTCTGAAGCTCGACTGTACGGGAGTCGGTCGAATCTAACGCAACGTGACGTCCGTGACGCAACGTGACGTGCAACGTGACGTTGGACGCATCGGTCAGTCGGTCTTTTTTGTCGACGAGTCGCAGACGTCTACGCTCATCTCCGCCTCTCCCTCGCGTATCGCCGCCATCGCCTGTCCATCCGGTACCGGCTCATGGGCACCGCGCGTCATGGAAGGAGAAGACGAGGCTGTGCGGTGGCTGCGCCGTGTGGCTTGTTTGTCGCCGGCGGAGGCGCCCTCGCTGCGTTGCGGAGGGAGCGAGGAGTGCGTTGAGCGTTGCGACGCAGCGACTCTGACGCGGGCTCAGTTCTGGAGAAGGTTTCTCGTGCCCAACCGGCCGGTGCTGCTGACAGGCGTTACGACGTCCTGGCACTGCGCGAACGAGTGGGTCTGCGCGGACGGCTCGCCTGACTTGGCGGCGCTCGCCGCCCGCTTCGGCTCAGTCGCTGTGCAGGTCACAGACTGCGCGGAGACTAGTGCGCCGCGAATGTCCTGGAGTCTCGAGCAGTTCTGCGAGTACCTGACCCAGCACCAGGCGGGCGCAGACTCGCGCCTGCTGTACATGACAGACGTGCACTTGGCAGCGCTCGAGCCGACACTGTACTCCGTGCCTGCGCTCTTCCGCGACGACTGGCTCAACGCGTTTTATGACGAGCGCTGCGCCGGCGCAACCACCGAGTGCCGCGACTACCGCTTCGTCTACCTGGGTCCGCCTGGCACGCACACGCCCCTCCATGCAGACGTGCTGCGTTCCCTGTCCTGGTCAGTGAACTTGACTGGCACCAAGCGCTGGCTGCTCTTCCCGCCTGACCAGTCGCCCCTGCTGCGCGGCCGCGGCGGCGCGCTGCCCGAGAACTTGGCGGCGGAGCTGGCACAGCCCAGCGGTGCCTTTCCTGAGCTCCCACTGGCGCGCCACCTGCGGGAGTTGCTTCAAGGCCCGGGGGAGGCGCTCTTCGTGCCCTCAGGGTGGCACCACACCGTGGAGAACACTGGCACCGTGCCTGTGCTCTCAGTAAACCACAACTGGTTCAACGCAGCCTCCGTGGACGTCACCTGGCGCTACCTGCAGCAAGATGCGGAATCTGCAGCGGCGTGCATCGACGACCTCAGGTGTAGCCTCAGCAGCGCCGAGTTTGAGGCGCTCGTGCAGCGCAACCTGCGCGCCAACGCAGGCCTGGACTATGCGCAGTTCGCCACGCTGCTGTATGGCGCTGTGCGGGACTCGCGCCACGCGCTGCTGCACGCGGGCGAGGGGGACTCGTTGGAGACTGTTCTCTCGGCGATGGCGTGTAGACGCGCCGGCGCCATACTGCGGGAGATGGGTGAGCAGCCGTCCATGTTGGCTGCATCCACAGAGGAAGGGGAGGAGCCGCTGCAGTGCGCAGAGTGGGCGAACGAGCTTAGCGCGCTGCTCGTGAGCGCAGGCTTCCCTGCATTGCCGTAGGTCTATCGAGTCGTCTTCATCACACTCAACATGCTTTTACGCAACCATTTTGTTGAGGCTGTTGCGGCGCACCAGCGGGACCGGTGAGCGCCCCCAGTCCTGAATCTCCCAGCCGCGCTCCAGCGCCAGGCGGCGCAGCCTGCGGTCCGGGTTGACGCACACAGGTCGGCCAACCTCCGAGAGCAGAGTGGCGTCCGCGTAGCTGTCGCTGTAGAAGGTGCTGTGCCCCAAATCAACCCCGGATTTGCCTGCCCACTCGCGCACGCGCGCAGCCTTTGCGCGCCCAAATGCGAGGCTGGCAATGCGCCCCGTCAGCGCGCCGTCAGCGCCAACCTCCAGCACGCTGCAAACCGCGTCCGACAGGCCATACGCCGCGCGGGCAGCCTCTGCAGCGAACTGGGTGGTGCTAGAGGCGAGTACGCAGCGCGCCCCTTCCGCACGATGGCGGTCAAGCACGGTGCGTGCCAGTGGGCGCGTGCGAGGCAGCACGTCGCTCTGAAACCACTGCAGCGTCTGCAGACGGATCGTCTCAGCAGGCTGACCCGCGTAGGTGTTGACGGCAACCTCCAAGGCCTTGTCGATGGTCTGCGAGTGGAGAGAAGAGTTCAGCTTCGCGAGCCCTGTGCTGCTCTGGCGCCAGCCACGCACCTCCACGTAGCCCAGCGCGTATCTCACCAGGTAGTAGATTGCGTGAATCAGCAGCGGCTGTAAACATCGTAGTCAGCAGGCGCAGGCAGGCGCACTGGTAGGGGGCCAATGGACGCTGTGCCACCACAGCAGCCGTAGCGCACAAGCAGCATTCGGTGTGCTCCGCCTTGCCCGACAAGCGTGCGCGCCAGAGCGGGCGCCAGATGCGCGCCAGGCGTGCAGCAAGTGCACGAGAAAGGCACTACACAAGCGAGCACGTGCATTCAGATGCCAAGCAAACGCACCACTGTGATACGCCCGAGCACCCATTCATGCTTCACCCATAACCAGCCGCTGTTGACGTCTATCAACGTGTCGTCAAGGTCGAAAAAGACGCACGCCGCGGCATCAGCCGCGTTGAAGCTCGCTGGTTCGCCCGACGCGCCCCGCGTGGCCACCATGGCGCGGCAAGGTGGATGCGCTGGGAGAGGGCTTGGCAATGCGAGGTGTGGTATGGCGCAGATGGAGGGAAGAAAAGTGGTGCGTTCTTGGGCCGACCGACGCACGCACGCACACTCGCGCACGCAAGCAGCGGGCAGCTCGTCGTCGTCGTACGACCGAGACGGTGCTCACTAGGCGCACGGATGTGTGACACGTGTGCGCGCGTTTACGTGTTCTAGTCGTCATCAAGTCCGCCTCGCTGGTGCTATTTCTATTACAGGCGGGAGCGCTAGGCCTGCTACTCCTCTGGCCGCGTGAACAGCAGCTGTTCGCTGAGGTGCGGCGGCACGCGAAAGACCAGCGCGGCGGCGTCTCTGCGCGAGAGGTCGCACCACTGGGAGGGCTGGGGGTCGTCGGGCGCTCTCCTGAGCTCCGAGTCGCAGGCGGGCCCCGCGTGCGACGCCTGGGTGTATCCCCACGCCCTGAAGCGGTCCCACAGCATGGCCACGTCACCCCAGCCGCTCTGCGCCAGCCGAGAGGGTGCCGTCTCCACCAGCACCGCTCGAGGCGCTCGCGCGCCTCCGCCCAGCGTCTCCGTTCCCCCGTCCAGCACCCACCCCTCCCACCCCCTGGCCGCGATGCGCACCGCGCGCAGGGGCAGAGCGCCGGAGCTGGCGTTGCTCAGCGCCGCGTCCAGCGAAAACACGCCCTCCAGGGACGCCCGCCAGTGCCGCCTTGGGCGCCCGCCCGCGTCGCCGTCGGCGCCATCGGCGCCATCGACGGCGCCATCGCCGGCGCCATCGCCGGCGCGCAGCCACGCCCGCTGGAAGGCTGGCGACTGGGGCGCCCCCAGCGCAGCTGCGCTCACGGCAACGAGCGGCGCCAGCCGGTTGGCCCAGGCTGCTGCGCTGAGGAGGCTCAGCGCCTTGGCGTCCGGCTCCAAGGCCAGCACCGCGTGGCCGGACGCTGCGGCGGCGAGGGCGTAGTAGCCCAGCCCCGCGCCGACGTCAACGAAGAGGCGACGCCCCGGCGTGACGGGCAGCAGCAGCTGCTGCGCCGCGTGCGGCTGCGCGCGCGGAAAGGGCATGCCCCAGTCGAACAGATGCTGCGCGGCCAGGGCGTGGGTGCCGCGCCAGGCGGCCGGCGGGGAGGGCGGGGGCAGCAGCAGGTCAAAGAGGGGGTCCCAGGAGGTTGCAGACACCGGGTAGCGGGTGCCAGGGGGGCTGCCCCTCACCCGGGTTGCCACCTCCGCGGGGCTGGCTGCCGGCGGCGGCGGCGCCACCAGGCGGGCCAGCGGGCGCAGCAGCGGGCGCAGCGGCCAGGGCAGACGCTCCGCGCCACGCTTGCGCTTCCAGCTGCCTCGGAACGCGTGCGATACCACAACCCCCGGCGCGAGCTGAGACACGCCGTCCGCGCTGCCGGGCCGCGGGTGGGTGCCCAGCGCCACGCGAGGCAGCAGGCGCAGGGTCCATACAGAGGCGGCCGGGGCGGGGGCGCCCTCAGCGTTAGGGTCCAGGGATGAGATGCCGCCACTGCCGTTGAACCGGCCGCTGTACCAGGCCAGCAGCTCGTCCGTGAGCACCCCCGGCCCGGTGCGAGACAACACAAACGCTTGGTACCCCCGCGGATCCTCCGCCTGCGCCGGAGCGGCCGCAAAGCTCGGCGCCGCCGCCACGATGGCCGCCGCCGCAGCCTGCAGCGCCGGGTGGCCGGGCGCGGCTGCAAGCGCCCAGTTGAGGAGCTGTCGCGTGCGCACGTAGTGCCGTGCGTCAGCCTGCGCCGCGCTGGCGAAGCTGTTCTCCCAGCCGGCCACCAGGGTGTCGCTGAGGCGCAGCAGGCCGTCCAGGGGGGCCGCGCAGGCGGTGTCAGCGTCGGCGTACACCCCCCCCCGGCGCAGAAGCACCAGCACCCGGAACAGGTCAGCCCTCGCCACCGGCGTGCCCAGCTGCCGGTAGGCGCCGAAGTGCTCTGGGAACTCGGTGGCCACGAACGCAGCCGCCTGGGTATCGCTATAGCGGCGCACAGTCCACCCCGGGTTCTGCTCGGACCAGCTGGACCGAAGCGCGGACTGACGCGCGCCAGCCTTGCCCGGCGCAACCGTCTGGTGCACGGTACGTGGAATGCGCAGGCGGGCCGCCAGGGGCGCCGGCGGGCGGGGCGGGGCAAAGCTAGCGTGGGTGCCGACGACTGCTGTGCCTGCACCCGCCCCCGCCGCGCGAGACCAAAGCGCGCAGATGATCAACACCGCGGCGAAGAAGCAGGTGAGCGCCAGGCGCAGCGGCAGCGCGAAGCTTACGTTGACTCGCAACTCTGAGAGGAGCCGCCGCACTGATCGCCCTTTCCCCAGGCGCGGGGACAGCGAGCGGGGCAGCGAGGCGCACAGCGCGCACCCGCGGCCGCGCAGCTGGTGCAGCCAGCAGCCCGCTGGCCGCCGGCTGCTGCTCATGGCACGAGCGATCAACGCCTTGAGCCGTCCGGCATCTTCGCCCAGGGCCGCGTCTCAGGGACCAGCGCACAGAGTCGAGGCGTACGTGCACAACGCGGAAGACAGGAGCACAGAGTGAGCGAGAGCGCGGAGCCAAGTAACGCCACGTGTACAGCAAAAGAAGAACGTTCGACTCTTTCTTTTCACAACGTCGCGCTCCTCGCACACTCTGTGGACTGTGGTGCCGCCGTTCAGTCCCTAGCGTGGGCTCCATGGCGTCTGCCGCTGAGGCGGCGACGCCACACGACTGAGCGCCGTCCGTCGTTGTATTGAGACGCCCACGAGATGCTCAGCGTCGCCAGGTGCACGCTAAACACCGACACGCCCATCGTCGGGTGCGGCCTGCCAGCTCGCGCGCCTTCTGCGTGCGTACTGAGAGGGCTGCCGCCTCGCTCCTGAAGGGTGCAGCTGACGCCCTACATCCTGCTTCGCCGTGCGGATGGTTCGTGCACGACTGACGAGGAGGCGACCGGGTACTTCATCCGCTGTCGCTGGCTGCGCTCTGGGAGCCGGCAGCGCACCAGCAGCGGTCAGTGTTCGGTGCACACCGGCACTCCGGCTATGCTGCAGAGCGTGCAGTTCAAGACGTACCACTGCAGCCCCGAGTGCTTCGTGGCCAGCTGGCGGGAGTCGCAGCGGCAGCGGGCGCTGGGGCACGGTGAGTGCCGGCACCGAGTCACGCCCACAACTGCCGCCCGGCTGACGCTCACGCGCCCCTGTCGCGCCAGCGCGGGACAAGGACGACGCCTACGAAAAGCGCGACACGCCCTCCTTCAAGCACAGCCACTCCAGCACGAGTTTCCTCAGCAACAGCACCGTCACCGAAACATGGACCGAGGTGCGTCCCCGCGCCGCCGCGCCACGCAACATGCACCGCGTCAGCCGGGGCCGGCGCCACCTGTCCGGCTGTCGGGAGGCTTGCACTCACTGGCGGTTCTCCTTTCCTTCCCATCATCAGGTGAGCAACCTGCGCACGTACACCCCGCTTCCCGAGGACGTGGGCCACTCGCTGCGCTTCGAGTGCGCGCCCGCAGAGAGCGAGACGGGCGTGGAGGTGTGCGTGGCCACGACGCTGGTGCTCGGGGCGCGCGTCATTGCGGCGCCCCAAGCGCCCCCTCGCCGCCTCGTGCCTCTGGTTCCCGAAACGCACAGAGCAGGCCGGTTCACAGTGCTCACCTACAACGTGTTGGCGGACCTCTACGCTAGCGTGCGTACCCTGGTGGAGCCAAGCCGCCGGTCGTGCACTGCTGACCTGAGTCTCTGCTCCTCCCCGACAGGCGGATTTGTACGGCAGCTACTGCCCCAGTTGGGCGCTGTCCTGGAACTACCGCCGCCAGAACCTGTTGCGCGAGATGTTGAGCTACGGAGCCGACATCTTGTGCCTGCAGGAGATACAGAGCGACGCTTTCGAGGACTTTTTCGCGCCCGAGCTGGCGCGCGCAGGCTACGCGGCCGTCTACAAGCGCAAGACGGAGCAGATGTACACGGGCAGCAGCTACGCCATCGACGGGTGCGCAACCTTTTTCCGCAAGGATGCCTTCACGCTCATCAAGAAGTACGAGGTGGAGTTCAACAAAGCGGCCGGCTCCGTGGCCGAGACGGTGGGCCCTCCCGGCGCGCGCGACAAGGCCATGTCGCGGCTGATGAAGAACAACGTGGCGCTCATCCTGGTGCTGGAGGCCATCGAGGGCGGGCGAGCCGCGCCTGCCGGAGCCAGCAGCAAGCGCCCGCTGCTGTGCGTGGCCAACACGCACATCCACGCAAACCCGGAGCTGAACGACGTGAAGCTTTGGCAGGTGCACACGCTGCTCAAAGGCCTGGAAAAGATCGCCGCCAGCGCCGAGATCCCAATGGTGGTCTGCGGAGATTTCAACAGCGTGCCCAACAGCGCCGCGCACTGCCTGCTGGCCTCCGGGCGGGTCGATCCGGCGCATCCAGAGCTGGCGACGGACCCGTTGGGCATCCTGCGCCCCTCTTCCAAGCTGGCGCACGGACTTCCGCTGGCGAGCGCGTACGCGGCTGCATCGCGTCCTGGGCCGGCTGGCGACGGGGCGCTGCCTGACGGCGGGGCGGGGGTTGAGCGTCTGCGCGGTCGGCTGGACTCGCAGGCTGGCGGGACCGGGGAGCCGCTGCTGACCAACTGCACGCGCGACTTTGTGGGCACGCTGGACTACATCTTCTTCACGCGGGATGCGCTGGTGCCCACCGCGCTGCTGGAGCTGCCAGACGAGGCAACGCTGCGACGGGGTCCGGGCGGCGTGCCTGGCGGCCTGCCCTCGGCCGTGTCGTCGTCCGACCACGTGGCGCTCATGGCGGAGATGCGCTGGGCGCCGCGACGCGGATGAGCACGCTCCGCTGCTGTCTGCTCGAGCGTGCGGTGCAGTGCCTCCGCGCTGTGCGAGCGCTTTCGAGCGCGCGCCGTGGACACTCTCTGCCGACTGAACCAGTTGGGTAATAACACGTCCGCGGTTGCTGCAAACAACCACGCTTGCCGCTTTGCCTGAGACCTCCTCTGACGCACGAGATGAGCTCTTCTGACTCACTGACTGACGTGACTCAGACTCCTGCCCTCCCCTTTTGTATAGCGTCTCATGGCCATCCTGGAGCAGTGCATCGCGCGCACGCAAGCCTGCCGCGTGCAGCCTGCGCGCTTCTTCGTGGCGTGGCAGGCACGTCGCTCTTCCAGTCTCTTTCTCCGTTTCTCTGTGCAGCAGTCGCTCACTCGCTCGTCTGCAGGGCGTGCTCACGCTTGCTTTTGACGGCTTTCCGCCGTCCCTGGCGGCGCTGAAGGTGCGCCGCACTGCTTCTTGTGCGGCGCGCACTGACGTGTTGACAGGGCCTGCTCAGCCGGGTCTGCGCCGGCGAAAACGCAGGCTCCAAGTGGCCCAAGGCGACGCTGGGCTGTCTGCGAGACTCTGTGAGGCTGACACCCGACGAGCTGCAGACGCTGCTGCGCGTGTGCGAACAGCACTCGGCGCGGCTGCGCGCTGCTCCTGCACTAGCCGTGAACAGCCTGCAGCTGGTGCTCTTCCGCTCACGCTCCTTGGAGCAGCTGCTGTCGGTCACAGAGCTCCCGCTGCAGCAGCCGCCCGACGAGTCTCCCAGCTCGCAGGAGGAACGCACTCGCGCCGCGACGGTCCATGCAGAGGCTGCCAACCCGTCGTATTGGACTGACGCCAGCCGTGACGGAGGCCGTGAGACGCACTACAGAGGTGCAGCCTCTGGCGCCACGCTTGTGGCTCCGCTGGGACTCGCAGCGTCTCTATTGCTCGACGTGGAGGCGTTCAGAGCGGCGGTGGACGCTGCGCTTCCGAATTACTATGTCTGGCTCGCGGACGAAAGCCTGCACATGACGGTCAGGGCACTGCTATAGAAGTGTGCTCTAGCATCTAGAATCTATCAACCAGCAGGCTTGCGCTGCTTTGTCCTTCCCTCCTCCGTCCTTCTCACCCATAAGGGACGCTTAATCCGCTTTTGAGGCTGGGAAAACCAGTGTACAGTAAAGTGAGAGGGCAATATACGATGGTAATGACGTTACAGTGCATTGGCGCGGCAGGCGAGGCCAGCTGCGGGCCTCCGGCCCCGGCGGGCTGCACAAAGGGGCATCTAGAATCTATCAACCAGCAGGCTTGCGCTGCTTTGTCCTTCCCTCCTCCGTCCTTCTCACGCAGCGCCGGTGCGCAGCGCCCTCCAGCACACACATGCCGCGCGCTCCGCGACGCGCGCGCCCACCCCGGCGCGCCAGTGCGCCAGCGCCGCGTGGAGCGCTGCAAGCGCTTGTTCCGACAGCGCGTGCGCCGCTCGCACCTCCCGAAACAGGGTCACCACCCCGGCGTCTGGGAAGAGCACCAGGCAGGCGTCCGCGTCGCCAGCCTCCTCAGCCGCGGGCGCCCCTTCCGCGCTGAGTGAGGCCCGCGCGCCTGCGTCCAGCCTAGGCCCAGCCTGGGCGAAGGGCACCCACTGGAAGGTGTGCGGGCACAGTAGGCTGGAGGGCTTGAATGCCGCCTTGTATGCCATCTTGCGTATGCTGTGGATGTAGAAGCCCAGGTAATAGCTGGTGAGGCTGGGGCAGCGCGCCTGCTGGTGCGCCACCCAGGCAATCTCCTGCAGCGCCGAGAACTTGCCCAGGCACAGGGGCGCCAGCTCAGGGTCGTAGAACAGGTACTTGCTGCTCAGGCAGCGCGGCAGGACGTCAACCACCCCCACAGCCACGAGGCGCTCGCCCAGCCAGTACGTCTGGTGGAAGGAGCCGAAGCCGCAGTCGGGCGTGGGCCTGGAGCCGACGAGGCCGCACGTGCTGGGCGGCTCGTGCACCAGCGGCGAGTCCACCAGGAAGCGCGTGTACGCAGCGGCGGTGAGCTCTCGGGGGTCGTCGCCGTGCACCAGCGCCTGGTATTTGCGGTACAGCTGGAGCTCCAGGGCGTCGAACGAGCTGGGGGTGGTGCGCACCTCCAGCGCGCGCGCGGCGGCGCGCGGCGGCGCACGAGGCACCTGCGTTGGCGCAGCGGGTGCGGGCGCACTGGATGGTGCGCCGCACGGCGGCGGGCGGGCATCCCCGTCGCGACGGGGCTCTTTGTGTCCGCGGCGCTTGGCGCCGCCGGTTGGGGGCGGTGGGGGCGGCTGGGGCGAGTCCACGCCGCCCCAGCCCTCGCACGCAGCCACCGAAAAGTTCAGATGCCCCGCCACGGCGTGCACACGCATGCCAGCTGGCATCGCTGGCATCGCGCCAGGGGAGCTCAGCAGAGCCGCCAGGCGCTCCGCAAGCCGCACGGCGGCGGGTCCTGCCTGCGCCGCGCCATCGCCCTGAGCGTGCGCCGCAGCAGCCGCCAGCGCGTGCGCCGCCGCGCAGGTGAGCACTGTTCCGGCCGGCAGGCGGGCGCGGAGTCGCTCGGCGGGCAGTACCACTTTGGCGGGCGGATACGAGCCCTCCTGCCGTGTCGCGAGACGTCAGAACAGTGCAATGCAGGCGCAGGAAGGCAGCGCCACGCACCTCTGGCAGCATGCGTTGCTCTATGCATGTGCGCACGACTGCTGTGACCGCGTCGGTGAGTGACTGTTGGAGGAGTGGGTCCAAGCCGGTCGCCTTGGTGGCAGCTGCGCTGTCGCGCGCGCCGCTCCTGCGCAGCGCCTCCACCTGCGCGGCAGACAGCTGCGTGCGCGCATGCGAGCCGGGCGCCCGCTCCTGGTCGGTGTCAACAGCGCCGTCTTCTGCGTCTCTCGCCAGCGCGCTCAGCTCTACCTCGCCGGACAGGAAGGCGGACACGCGCCGCTGCAGGCGACGGTGCTCGCGGCTGGGCGCGAATGCGGCCGCCTCCAAGCGGATGGTGTAGCTTGGGCAGCAAGTCTTCTGCGCCTCCGGACGGTACAGGTAATGCCCACTGCGACGGTACCCGCGGTCCACCAGCGCTTGGTAGTCGTCGCAGGTCAGCCGGTGCGCCCACATGCCTACGGACGGGAGGCGAGGCGAGGAGCGCATTGTCAGGCGCAGGCTTGAGCAAGGCAGTCGGTGCCCACGCGCACCGTGGCTCACGCTCGTCTCGCCCGGCGCGCCGCAATAGTTGCAGCTGGAGGTGGTAGTGCCCTGCTCCTCCAAGACTGAGAGTCTCGACATGGTCACGGACGGCTGCGCTCGCTGCTGGCTCTTGTTCTCCTCTTGCGCTCAGCACTGCTGCTCTGCCGAGTCCTGAGTGCACGATGTCGTATCACACGAGAGACGGGCGGCCCGCTCTGAGCAGAGTGCGCATTGCTGTGGCCGTACTACGTACGACCGTGGCTGCGCGAGTGCGCGTGGCACTCAGTCATCCTACTTCTCTGTGTTTGCAGCGCAGCAGCCATGGCGGAGCTAGATGCACAGGCCGCGAGTGTGGCGGTGGCCGCGACAGGGGCGACGTGCGCCCTTGCTTTGGGAGCTGAGGCCCGCGACGGCGGCGCTGCAGCACTGGAAGGACAGGCGCCCCCTTTTGAGGTGGCTGCTGCACATGCGCGGGCGCCCGCCTGCGAGAGCCCGCAAGCGACAGCGCTTTCGTGCGTGAGTGTGCGAAAAGCCGCTGCTCTGGAGGACGACGACGCTTCCGACCGGGAAAGCTTGTTGCAGTTCATTCAGACGGTAGCTGTTGAGTGGCCGGACGAGCTTGTACAAGAGTGGCGACACGTTCCCGACTCTCTATTGAAGATCGGAGAGCGCCTGGGATTCTCCTGCCAGTCCTGCAGCTCTCCGCGCAAGGACGGAGCAGCGCCGCAGTGACGTGAAGCACTCGCTTCAAAGCCGCTGCCAACCTCCGCTGCGATGCTGTCCGCCGCCGGCCGCTGTTGTTCGCTGTTATTAGTTGCTGAGTTGCTGTTTAAGTTACAGTACCGTTACCCCGCCTGCCCTGTGGTGGCACCCTCCCGTCTCCGCTGCGTCGCACCTTCCTCCAGGCCTCCGCGCGTGTCCCACCTCCGCTGGCCGTGCGTGTTGCGAACCGTGCATGGCTACTGTGCCGGAGGCGCTCGCCGCAAGCCTCGCGTCGCTGCTGTCGGTGGAGCGGGCAGGTCTGGCGGCGAGGCTGCGCGAGGTGGCCGATGCGCTCGACTGGAGCGCTGCTGGAGCTGCGTGTTTGCCGCCACGTGTCGACAAGCCGGCAGCGCATCGTCCGTGTGGCCGGGGCAGCCGGCAGGCGTTCGACCTGGCCCGCTACCCGCAGCGTCTCATCGCCCTGCAGGTGTTCTACTGTGGGTGGAACTACCACGGTTTTGCAACGCAGGGGTGCGCCCCCAAAGCCACCGCTCCTGTCCCGCCTCCGCTCTCTCTCACAAGCCACGGCGCTCTCACCACGCAGCGACGGCCCCGACGCGTGCGAAACGGTGGAGACGCACCTGTTCGCCGCGCTGCGGGCCACCAGGCTGGTGGACAGCAAAGCCAGCTGGGCGTCCTGCGAATACAGCCGCTGCGGACGCACTGACAGGGGCGTCTCAGCGCTGCGCCAGCTCGTCGTCCTGCGCGCCCGCTGCTCCGAAGGCGCGGAGGAGCTGGACTACGTGGGCTGCCTCAACAGACAGCTGCCGGAGGACATCCGAGTGCTCAGCTGGCGCCCCGCGCCAGAGGGCTTCAGTGCGCGCTTCAACGCCCGTTGGCGCCAATACAAGTACTTCTTCTGGCAGGACGGCACGCTTGACACGCGCGCCATGGCGGTGGCGGCTGCGCGGCTGTGCGGCGAGCACGACTTCCGCAACATCTGCAAGATGGACGTGGACGTCGTCTCAAACTTTGTGCGACGCATCATCTCCTTCACAGTGCAGGACGAGTCGACCTCGGAGGAGCACGCGCAGCCGGGCGCGCGGCGCATGGGCCGCATGGGCACACTCTGGTCCCTAAACGTCAGAGGCAGTGCCTTCCTGTGGCACCAAGTGCGATGCATGGCCACGCTGCTGTTCATGGTGGGACGAGGGCTGGAAAGCCCAGATGTCATCGACGCGCTTTTGGACGTGCAAAGCATGCCGGGCAAGCCCTCCTACGACATGGCGGCGGAAGAGCCCTTGGTGCTCTTCGATTGCGGTTACGAAGACGAAGCTGGGGCGTTCGTGGGCGCGCCCCTCCCCGAGGCTGCATCCACGCCGGAGCGCACGCATGCGTTGCTGGTGGAGCACCTGACTGGGCTTGCTCGTGGGGCGGAGGTGCGGGCTCGAGTGTGCGCCTATGCGCTGCAGGCTGCGCTGGCCAGGGGCGACCCGGAGCGCAAGGCGCTGCAGCACGTGCCGCTGCTGCGGCGCCGCAGAGAGGCAAGCTTTGAAGAGCAGGTTGCGCGCAGACCCCCGGGCAAGGTCAAAGCGCGCCGACCGGCGGAGCAGCGCGGCGAAAGCGCAGCGGATGGTGAGTGAGCACTGCAATGCTGATGAGCGTTCTAGAGCGGAACGCGCGAGAAGGGCAACTCGCAGTGTTGTTTGCTCGTTTCTGCATACAGCATTAAGATCGTTCCGCCTACGCGCGTGATAGGGACGCCTTGGCCGGCGACGGCGCCTTGACCGGCGACGCGGTGACGCCACCCTTCTTTGCGCCTGGGCTAGGCTGCGGCTGCGGGCCCTGCGGCATTGCCCGCACCGCAAACCCAGCCGCCACACCCGCCACGATGCCCTTGAGCAGCCCCAGGCCGCCGCCACCCTGCTTGCCGGGCGGCGCCAGCGGCGGCAGCGGGAAGGTGATGCGGGGCATGTCCGGGTGGGCCTCCATGGCTGCGCGCAGCTCAGCCTCCAGCACTCGCCGCGCCTCGCGCTCCGCGGACAGCTGCTCGGAGAGGAGAGACATCATCTTGGCAGCGTTCTGCGCGTTGCTGGCCGCGTTGGTCGCGAGCTCAGCGGCGGCCATCTCGGCCGCTTCGTGCGCAGCCTTTGCGGCTGAGAGCTCGCTGCTCAGCTCCGACTCGAGCGCGGCGGCCGCCTCGCGCCGCGACTGCGCCTCCTCCTCTGCGGCGGTGACGGCGCGGCGCACGGCCAGCAGCTCGGCGCGGAGGCTCTCCACTTGGGCCTCTCGGGCAGCCAGCTGCGCGGTGACCTCCCCAGGACGGAACAGGCCCGCGCCGCCGTCCGCCAGCGGCTTGCCGTCCGGGCCCTTTTTCTCAGCCTCCGGCTGGCTGCCCGGCTTGCCCGCCGCCGCCGCCAGCTTGAGCACCTCGTAGCTGCGCTTCGAGGCGTTGAGCTCCGCAGTCAGCTGCGCCTCGCGCGCGGCGCTGGACTTTTTGATGCTCACGATGTCAGCCTCTGCGCTGGTGATTGCGCGACGGGCAGCCGCCAGGTCCGCCCGCAGAGCCTCGATGGCCGCCTCCTTGGCAGAAACCTGCGCGGCGTGGGCAACCTTGGCCGCCTGCGCGGCAGCCTTGGCCGAAGACGCCTCCGCCTGCGCCTCCACCTCGCGCGCAGCAGCGTCGCGACGCAGGGACGCAGCGTCCTTCTCAGCCTCGCTGAGCTTCTTGCGGACAGCCAGCGCCTCAACCTTGACGCTGTCCACAACCGCGTCGCGCGTGGCCAGCGTCTGCGCGTGCTGCGCCTTGGCGGCATCGTACATGCCGCGCAGGCTGCCCAGCTCGGCGTTGAGCACCTCCTCTCGGCGCTGCACGATCTTGAGCGCCGTGCTGTCGCGCTCGCTGACGTTGTCGCCAGCCTTGATCATGGTGTCCAGCTCCTTCTGCAGCTCCGCGATGAGCTTGGCGCGCTCCTTGGCGCTGCCGCGCGCCTGCGCCAGCTCCGCCTCCAGGGCAGCCACGGTTTGCTTGGCAAAGCTGGAGGAGAGCTCGCCGCGAAGCCTGTCCAGGTCCTTCTCGGTGAGGCCGCCTACGGAGGAGACGACGCTGCCAGCCACCGGCTCCATGCCCAGCTGCTTCTCGCGGCTGGCCAGAGCCGCACGCAGCGCCTCAACCTCCCCCTTGCTGAACGTGCTCACCGCGCTGGGCGAGCGGGACGCCGCGGAGACAACCTTGCCCAGCTCGCTCTCCCGTGCGTCCAGCACGGACCGCAGGGTGGCAATCTCCTCCAGGTTGTAGCCGTCAACGTCCGACGAGTGCGCCTTGCTGCCAGCCGCCGTGGCGCGGACGATGCCCGCAGCCTTCTCAGCCTTCTCCAGGCTGGCGCGCAGCTCGCGCAGCTCGGTGAGGGTGTATCCCACCACGTCGCTAATCGCCGGCCGCCAGCCATTCTCCTTTGCCAGGTCCGCCAGAAGCGCGCGAATCAGCTCATCCTTCTCCGCAACCTCCTCCTTGTCCTCCTCAGGCACGCCTTCGGAGGCCATCATCTCGCGCTCAACCTTGATTGCGTCCAGCGACATCATCAGCCCCTCAACTTGCGTCTCCTTGGCCGATAGCACATCGATGATGTCGGACGTGCGCTCCGCGCGCGCCGCGGCGGCTGATGCCATGGCCTTTTGCGCGGCAGACTTTGCGGCTGCAAGGGCAGCGTTGAGTTCGACCTCTCGGGAGATGGCCGTCTTTTTTGCGGCCGCCATGGCTGTGGCCGCCTCCGCCTCCTTGGCCCGCGCAGCCTTCTGCACGACGGCCAGCTGCACGCCAGTGTCCTCGGCTGACTTTTTGGCGGTTGCGAGCTCAGCCTTGAGCGACTCCACCAGCGCGTCTTTGCCCTCCAGCTTGCCCGTCACCTCGCCCAGGCGCTTCAGCACGTCCACGCTGGTGCCGTGCTTGCCGGCCAGTGCAGCCTCCTGCTGGCCAACAGCCTTCTTCACCGCCTCAGCCTCTTGCTGAGCCTCTGACACCGCGCGGCCAGCAGCCACCAGGCCGGCACGCAGGTCGTCCATCAGCTTCTCCTTGGCGGCCAGCTTGAAGCTGCGCAGGAGGGGTGAGTGAGAGTGTGGGGACGCGCGCGGGGCATGTCAGGGTGCATTGCGCCAACCGCTGGCCTGGGCACGCACGTGAGCTGGCCCAGCTTCGTCACCGCGTCAGCCTCCTTGGCCGCAGCCTCCGCCACGCGCGCCAGCAGAGCTTCGCGGTCCATGCTGCTGGTCTGCTGCTGGAAGAAGACGAGCGCATCTTCTGGTTTTGCGTCTGCGCTGGGAAGCTCTTCCGGGACCGCCGCGCTGGGCGTCTGCGCGGCAGGCGGCGCGTGAGGAGCGGCACGCCGGGCGACTCATTGCGCGGTGTGCCGGAAGGCAGCGGACGGTCCCCTGAGCCCTGCCCCGAGACGCGGCCTCGCTCGCGCACCTCCGCCCACGGCGACAGCGCCGCGATCGCGCCCATGATGCTATAGTCCTCCGTCTTTGCAGCCGCGTCCGCCGCCGCGTTCTTGGACTCTGGCGGCACCATCACGCCTCCCGGAGGCACTGCTGGGCCCGGGACCACCAGGTGGTGCCCGGGCTTCTTCTTCTTGCTGCCCAGAGAACTCATGGTGAAGAAACGCGCAGCAGAGCACGCGGGCGCGAGCAATTCAGCTTTGTGCGTGCGAGCGTGACGTGGCATAGGCCATAGGAGGTAAGGAGCATTGACCGCCGCCGCCCTGGCTGTGACGGTGATAACGTGACTCCGCGTGACTCCGGTGCACGCACTGTATGCAGTTGTATCGCAAGCCTGGCGACCCGCTGAGCCAGTGGTGGGTGGACAAGTACGAGACGGACGCCGGCAAGAACTGGCAGCGCTTCTACAAGCAGCACGGCGACGGCTTCTTCAAGGACCGCCACTACCTGGAGCACGAGTGGCCGCAGCTGCGCGCCTCCGCCCTGCCGCGAACCTTCTGCGAGGTTGGCTGCGGCGCCGGAAACACAGTGCTGCCTCTGGCTCTCCTGCACCCGAACGCGGCCTTCTTCGCCTGCGACTTCGCGCCTCGAGCGGTGGAGCTCACCCAGCAGCGCGCAGCCGCAGCGGGCCTGGCATCGAGACTCACCGCTTTCGTGTGCGACGTCACTCGCGCACCGCTCGCGCCAACCGTGCCGCCCCGCTCCTGCGACGCTGTGACGCTCATCTTCGCTCTGTCCGCGATGGCGCCCCACACCATGCCTAGCGCGCTGGCACACGTGGCCGAGGTGCTGGCCAAGCCGCACGGCGTGGTGTGCGTGAGGGACTATGCATCGGGCGACCTTGCCATGGAGCGCCTCGACGTGAAGCAACAGAAGCTGGGCGACTCCTTCTACGTGCGCAGCGACGGCACCCGGGGCTACTACTTCACGCCCGAGGTGTTGTGCACGCTGTTTGAGGCGCAGGGGCTGGTTGCACAGAGCTGCTGCGTGTGCGAGCGCGAGATTGTGAACCGCGGCAAGCAGCTGAGCATGGAGCGCCGCTGGATCCAAGCAACCTTTGGATGGCCGTCAACCGAGGCGCCAACCGAGGCTGACGGCGTTGTGGCACTCGGCGGCGAGCTGTCAGCGCTCTTCGCCACAGAGCACCCGGCGTCGCAGACGCTGCTGGCGTCTGCCGGCCGGGAGCTGACGCTGCAGCTGGTTGGAAGGGAGGCGCAGCACACTGAGCGTGCAACGGGGCTGATGTGCTGGGAGGGCTCTCGCGCGCTGGCCGAGCACTTGCACGCGCAGCCGCAGCTGGCGCGCGGCGTGCGCGTCCTGGAGCTCGGCGCAGGCGTGTGCGGCCTGCCCAGCCTCGCCGCGGCGGCATGCGGCGCTGCGTCTGTAAGGGCCACCGACGGCCACGCGCTGGTGCTGCGTCTGCTGCGCGAGAACGTAGCTGTCAATGCCACGGAGCATGCGCGCGTGGATGTGCGCCAGCTGCGATGGGGCCACTCGGAGGACCTAGAAGCTGCCCAAGCAGAAGCCTGCGACCTTCTGCTGGCTGCCGACGTGGTCTATGCTCGAGAGGCGCTGCCAGCGCTGTTTGCAAGCGCCAAAGCGATGTTGCGGGCAGAGGGCACATTGCTGCTGTGTCACGTGGCTGACCGGGGAGGCGTGATGGAAGCTGAGCTGGTGGAGGCTGCACGAAGAGCCGGGGTGCTGCTGGAGGCGCGCCCGCTGGACACTGCCGTGGCGCGACTGCTGCCGGCCATGCCGCCCTGCCGGCTCCTGCAGGGCACGCTGGTATGCTGATGGCAAATAGATAGAGAGTGCGCTAGTGCTAGTCTCTAGTCTTCAAGCTCATCACCCACCAACCCGCCTGCTGTCGACTTGAGGCGCTTCAAGTACAGCCGGTACTTCTGTAAATGACTGGCCACGTTCTCGCGCGTCAACCCATCCACATTCATCAGCTGCATGATGGCTGGTGCAGGCGGGGGCAGCAGGGCAGGCGCAAACGAGCGTGAGAACCTTCCCTCACTCTGCGGCTTCCACACGCACCTTTGGGCACCGCCGTTTTGCTGCCCAGGAAGCTCACCGCGTCCACAAAACGCTTGTGCAGCTGCGACGTCCACACCAGGCGCGAGCGCTTGGCTGTGCCTGTGCTGTCGGGCACGCCCTCTTCTCCGCCCGCGTCGGGCGCGACAGCGGCGCGAGGACGCTTCGAGTACCCGCTGCCGCTCACACCAGCCGCGTACTGGTCGCCCGGGCTGGCCCGCTGGGCGCTCTGCGCTCGCCCTGGGGGTGCAGTGCTGGCAGTGTCAGAACGCGAGCCAACAACCAAAGCCACCCGAGTGCACGCCCGAGTGCAGTCTTGAGCGCCCGCTCAGCCCAGGGCGGCTGGCAGAGCACCGGGAGCGAGTGCGTGCACGGCTGCAGTGGCGCGCGCGTGGTGGGCCGCCTCCGTGCTGTGCACTGATATTTGCGCACCTTCTCCAGATGCCCCTTCCGCACCGTCAGCCCGTCGGTGTGAGCCAACACGAGCGTCAGGCTCAGCAGCGCCAGTGGTGCCCTCAGCGCTGCCTTGTTGCCCACCGCCTTGCGTCCCCTTGGACCCGCTCACGCTCGGGTCGCTCTGGAACGTGAGCTGGGTAGCGCCAGCCTCGCTGGCCGTCAGCGCCGCCACGTCCAGGCCCAGCGCTTTCTTGAAGGCTGGAGACAGCAGACTGGTATCCAGCGGCACCACGTCGTCCGCCGAAAGCGGAAGGTCCGCAGCTCCTGCAGATGCGCAAAGTTGCACGCCGCTCACGCCCAGCATTAAGACAAGCAGCGAGTTGGCGGAGGCAGCTTGGTCTGTTGCTCGTGTGCTTCGTCAGCACGTACGACACACGTCAACCAACATCCAAAAGCGCGGCGCGCGTGTAGAAAAACGACCCAACGCAACCTCCGGTGACTCCATCCGCGCCAGATACACGCTGCGAAGACGGGCCGGCAGCAGCGTCGCTGGCAGCAAGTCACGCACAGCGCGCCCCGCCCCGCGACCCGCCACCTTCTCCGTTCTCTCTTGGCGCCGTGTGCGGCCGGCGATGAGCAACGTGGTGGTGCACGATTTCCCAGAGCGCCTGGAGCTGGAGCTGTTCCAAGTCCGAGAAGTGCTGCGCTGTGTGCTCCACACCGTGCTCTTTCACCGCACGCTAGGGGTGGTGCGCCCGCGAGACGCGGAGCTCAGTCTCTTCGACGTCATATATGTGCGTTGCTGCGCTGCTGCTGCGACGCTCCAGAGGAGGGGCCAGCCTGCGCATCTCTGCTCCCAGTGCTCTCGCTCACGTTCTCGGGACCCTTCGCAGGTCCAGGTGGAGGACGCGGAGGTTGAGCGCACCGTCGAGTCTCGCATCGACGACCTCTGTGCGTGGCTGGAGAAGCACGCAGAGCGGCAAGAGGCTACGGTGCGCAGGCGCTCGCTCCTGTCTTGGCACCACTGACCGCGCCTGTCAGGTCTCGCTCTCGTTCTTCGAGAAGCGGCACGGCACGCGCTGGTTCAGCAGCGCTGAGGAGCGGCTGTATTGGGAGCAATGGAGACTCCACCTCCTGCTTCACAGGCCCGAGCAGGGTGACCAGGGGGCTGACGACTCGCGCAGAGCACGGTGCGCGGTTCTGGAGGACGCCCTCAGACGGTGCATGCTTCATACGCTGCGCACGGTGAACGAGCGCAAGGACCACCTGCCACCAGTTGTCTCACCAGGGGTGGTGTCATTTCCCTTCGAAGTCACCCTGCCCCTGGAGGAGAGCAGCTACACGGTTGAAACCTTGAAGCGCCTGGTGACGGCGGTGAGACCGCCCGTGAACGTTCTGTGAGCATCCTATGCATGCGCCGATTGCAACTTCCATTGTTTCACAGAATGAGGCTGGGCGCTCCGCTCCTGAGAGATCACAGCCTACTCCAGCGCACTCTTCACCGCCGCTGCGTCTTCCCCAAGCAGGCGGCTCACCTCCGCCTTGATCCACTTGGCGCGCAGTGCCTTCATGTAGGCGCTCACAGCCCCGGCGTCCATGACAATCGCCCCATGCTCAGCCGTGGCTGCCTCAACGTGCGGCTTGAGGTCCTGCAGCACGGCTGCTAGCGCCTGCGCGTCCATGCCTGGGTGCGCAGCCAGCGCGGCCGTCTTCACCCGCTCTTGCGCCAGCCGCCGGCGCAGCTGCCTGGCGAAAAAGTCGCGCGACTCTGCCCAGGGAACCACCGCGGAGATGACCCCCTTGTCACGCATCACGCCCGGCGTGTCGTGCAGCGCAGCGTACTGCACCGCAACCTGCTTGAACAGCGGCAGCAGATCCTTCTCTGCGGCAGAGGCCGCCTCCGGCGCCATGTTGCCCAGGTGCGGCAGCGTGCGTCGCATGGCACGCACCAGGTCATCCTTGCGGAACTTGATGTCCACAATGCCCTCCGGCTCCAACACGCCGCCGCGCGCAGTGTCGGCGGCGTAAAACTCCATCTGCCCCGGGTTGATGGTTGCGTCGATCACCACCCATGCGCCGCCGCGCAGCTCAGCCTCGTGGGGGATGTAGACGATGACGGGCTGGCGGAACTCGCGCAGCGCGTCCACGATCATGGCGCCGAACTTGAGCACTTCGCCGAACATGTCGCGCAATCCGCCGGCAAAGCCGCGCCAGTTTGCGAAGATCATGAGCGGCAGTCCCTCGCCGTTGCAGTCGCGGATGGCCTGCGCCGTCTTAAATGCGCTGTCTGGGAACCACACCTGTCCAGCCTGCTGCTCCACAGTCTGCTGCGCCCCAGCAAAGGCTGGGTCAGCCGGGATGGTCTTCTCGCTGGTGCGCGTCTCCACCGCGACGACGCCAACGGGCAGGCCGCCCAGGCACGCGCGCCCTGTGACGACGCTCTTGCCCCAGTCCGCCATGCACTCGGTGAAGCTGTCGCGGTCGAAGAAGCCGCACAGCATATCGCGCGGGTCGTAGGGCCCCCGGGAAGGTGTAAAGGCTGGCGCGCGGCGCAGCGGGTCGCAGCTTGGCCACAGCGGCAGCGGGGCGCCGCGCTTGTGGGGCACGTAGGCGAGCCAGCGCAGTATGGCATCCACGCCTGACACGTCATCAGGCACAACCGCGTGGCTCACCCCGTTCTGGTGCATCACCTTGGGACCGCCGATCTGGTTGTTGCTGGTGTACACTGGGCGCCCTAGCAGCTTGTTCAGAGCGCTGGCGCCAGTCAGGATGAGCGGCGCGTCGGCGTGCTGGATGATGCGGTGGCCCAAGCGAGACACGTAGGCGCCGATGCCAACGCTGCGAGCGGTAACGTACGTCAGGGTGAAGATCTTGGCGTAGGCCTCTGAGGTGGCAGTGGCGATGGCGCCGCTGCCCTGCAGGCACTCCTGGCCCAGTCCGCCGGGGATGTCACGCAGCACCCAGTGCACTGCGCCGTCCGGCTGTGGCAGCGGCTCGGCGTGGACGCCGGAGCCCGTTTCTTTGAGGTACTTGTAGTCCGCCTCATCCAGGTAGAGGTACTTGAAGCCCAGGGAGGGGTCCGCAGGGTCCACCCACGCAGCCTTGAAGGCGCCCTTCACAGCCTCGTCCAAACCGATGCGCGCGCCGCTGTTGGCGGAGATATAGATGCAGGGCAGGCCCTCCGCCTGCGCCAGCTTGAAGGCAGCCACGTAGACGTCATCCTCGGCGGGGCTGAACGACCCCGATTGGTGGGTGATGTCGTTGGCCACCAGCACGAAATCCCGGCCGTCGGGGAAGGCTGCGGACTGGTAGGTGCAGCGCCACACCACCATGCCCACGTCGTTGCTGCCCGAGGGGCGGCTCACGGGCTGCAGCTGGGCGCGGCTGCCCGGGCAGAGCACCAGCTCGGTGGCTGAGAAGGGCGGCAGCTCGTGGGTGAGCGCCGCCGGGTCCACGTTGGATAGGTCGTCCTTGACGGCCTTTGCGAAGAGCTCCAGGAAGTCGTAGCAGTAGGTGGTGTTCACCTGCTGCGCAACCATGCGCTTGCGCTGCAGCTTGGTGAGCCCCGGGTATGGCCGCGGCGAAGCAGTGTCCGCGTGGTACTCCACCGTGTAGTGGTAGCTCGTCTTGTTCTGCGCAACCACGCGGCCGGGGCCAACCTTCACCTCCACCCAGGCAACCTTGAGGCGCCGCAGGTCCTCGAAGCACTGCTCCGTGAAGGCGTGCACAACCTCCTCGGCAGCCTCCACATCCTCCAGGGTGCCCTCCACCAGATTCACGAAGATGAAGTTCCAGGCTGTGTGGTGCTGGCCCACCGCTAGCTCCATGCTGCCTAGCACATCCGCCAGCACGTTGTCCTCCGCGATGCCGTGGCGCCGGCGTCGGGGCGCGCCGCCAGCTTGCAGCGCCGCCTGGGAGAGCGCCAGGCCGGAGAGGCTGGCCAGCAGGGCTGGCAGGGGCGACGCGCCGCCGGTGCGCCGGGGCAGCAGCAGCGCCTTGTTGTAGACGCTGGCGCGCACGAAGAGCCGCCGGTCGCGGGTGCTCTTGCCCTGCAGGCCCTTCTCCTCGGCCAGGAAGACGCCCAGACGGTAGTCCCCCCCCTGGAAAAAGCGGGGCGTGCGGGCGCCCCCGCGGGCGTTGCGCGGCTCCATCATGGACAGGCACGAGGCTGCGAAGCTGCCCAGGCGGCTCAGCTCCAGCTGGTGCGCAACCGAGGGCAGGCAGTTTCGGTACAGCTGCTCCTCGCGCCACTCCCCAGCCGGCTGGCGCGTGAACGCCAGCGTCACGTGCGCCGTGCCCACACACAGCAGCGTGAACCACGCCTGCTCCAGCGACTCGCTCACAGCCGCGGTGCGCATCAGGTCGCCAATGGACTGCGCAGCGCTGTCCGCAGCCGTGTCTGCCAGGTCCGGGTAGGACACAATGAACGACGCCGACGGTGTCACGTCAGCGTCGTGGCCGGCCAGCAGCGCGGGTACGGCGGAGAGGCTCGGGGCGACGTAGGCGGTCATGCCAGGGAAGAGGGCGATGCGCACGGTGCCTGCCGCGACGGTGGCGGTGGCACGGGGCACGCCCATGGCGGCGCACGCCTCCGCCACGGCCGCGAGCTGGGTGTCTGGCGCGCCGAAGTCGAAGAGGGCGGCCCAGGACAGGGAGTCGTCGGCGGCTGCGTCTGCGCCCGGGGCGCCAGCCTTCGGGAGCACGCTATCGGAGCCTCGGCGCAGCGCGGCCGAGTCGCGTAGCGCGGCGAGCTTCGCCTCCCGGGGGGTGGCGCCGCTACCCTCCTCCTCGGCGGGCGTGAGGTAGCCGCTCACACTGTGGCGCACGCTCAACCCGTCGGTGCGCGGCTCCGCAGCGCCCAACTCGCTGCCCGCGACGCCGTAGCTGCTGCCCATTTCCTTGATGTAGGGCATGGACTTGACCAAACTGGTCTGCATCGTCTTCCATCGGCGCTGTGTGTCGCGCGACTCCTCCTGCTTGCGCAGGATGATCTGCTTGGCCCGCTGCGCCACGCTGCCGTACGACGCGCTGCGCTGCAGCGCGATGAAGCGCGTGATGGCGGCCATGCAGGCATCCGAGTCAGCCATGTTGGCCGCGTCAACGGCGTCCAGGACGCGCAGCGTGAGTGCGTTTTTGCGCGCCAGCTTGGCGTGGGAGTGGGCCAGCGAGGCGACCGCCTCCAGGTCGCCCTTGTGCGCCGACGCGAGGGCGAGCACAGCGTCCGAGAAGGTCTCCGCGGCAGCGAATGGCTGCTCCACGTCCAGAAAGGCTGACAGGAAGCTGGTGAGCACGCTGGTCTCGTGCGCGTAGAGGCCCTCTCCGTAGCGCCCCACAAACGCGTCCAGCTCGCTGTACTCGCCCCCGGAGCCGTGGGCGGCGCACCACTCAGCCACCAGCTGTACGGCCACAGCCACGTCATCCAGCTGCGCCAGGCTGCGCTTGGGGCCGCCCCAGGTCTCGCACACGCTGCGCAGGCTCACGCCAACCGCGTCCAGCTCGCCCAGCGCCGCTGCCGGCGCGCGCGCGCTCACCGCGCTGCGCTGCTCGCTGAAGTCGTCAGCCACCAGCAGCGGGCTGGCCATCACAGCCAGCAGCTCGTCCAGCGGCTCGCCTGTGCAGTCGTAGCCCGCCAGCAGGCGCCGCATGCCCGCCAGCGCCACGTGGAAGCGCAGGTAGTAGCTGCCCTCGGGGATGCCGGCGGTGAGGCGCCGGGGCTTGAGGGGGGGAAAGCGCCCCTTGAACAGCTCCACCGTCTTCACCGCGCTGGGGTCCTCCAGCATCACAGTGCACAGCACATCCCCTGCGTCCAGCGCCGCGCCGGGGGTTCGGGTGTGCGTGATGGTGCCTGTGCTAGTTGCCAGCAGGGGCATGACCATCTTCATCGACTCAACCTCCGCGTATGGCCGCCCCTCAGTCACGTAACCACCGCTGGGCACCAGGTAGCGCAGTAGCTTGCCGGTGGATGGCGCGTTCATGCGGGTGGGATCCACATCTTCCGGGAAATAGCAGGGCCAGCCATCCACATGTGCCATGATGCCAACCTTGGTAGCTTGCCGGTACACCAGGTGCGTGCGCCCGTCTAGCATGATGGTCAACCCTCCGTCAGGCAGCTTCATGGTCTCTGTCTCCACCAGATCGCCGTTGAGCCATATGTAGAAGAGCGCGGGGCCGCCCATCGTCACGCGCAGGCTGTACTTTGCGCCCTCGTAGATGAGCTCGAAGCTGTGCTCAGACAGATTCACCGCGTGCGCCTCCGGCGCAACGCCGCGCGTCAAGCTGGCCAGGATGTCGGCCTGCATGGTGCAGTGGCGCTCGTCGGCCACCAGCACAGCGCCGCAGATTACGGAAATGTGCGTGTCCACACGCACAGCCTTGTCCTGCTGGGCGATGAGGCCGTCCAGCCAGGCCGTGTCGTGGGTGTCTGCCCGGAAGGCTGGGCGCTCCAACAGGCTCTGCAGGTACTTGGTGTTGGTGTGAATCTCCCCCCGAATGGACAGGTCCGACAGCGCGCTCACCAGCAGCGCAATGCTGGCGTCGCGGCTGGATGCCAGCGCAAAGACGTGGCCAAACTGACTGTCCGCAAACTGGTGCACTCCGCTATTGGCCGGCCCGACGCTGAAGAAGGCCGTCACGCCAGGCACGCCCCGGAAGCTGAGCTCCTGGATCGCCCCAGAGGTTGGCTTGAACCCGTCCTCGGGGTTCTCAGCAGTGATGCGCGCAGCCATGCAGTGCCCCAGCGGCGCGCGCGGCTGCATCGCGTCAAAATCCAGCACGCTGCTGCCGCCCGGTTCTTGCCCGTAGAAGCCCCGAATGTCGGCGATGCGGTGCATGGGTACGCCCATTGCGATCTGGAGCTGCACGGATGGGATGTTGACGCCCGTGATGTGCTCCGTCACCGGGTGCTCAACCTGCAAGCGCGGGTTCACCTCCAGGAAGCTGTACTCGCCGGTGCGCATGTTATACAGGTATTCGACAGTTCCGGCGCCGCGGTAGCCAACCTTCTTGGCCAGACGCACGGCGCCCTGCTCCAGCTCGCGCTGTAGCGCCGGCGGCGCCACGCAGTATGGCCCCTCCTCGATGATCTTCTGGTGGCGCCGCTGCACGCTGCAGTCGCGGCCGTACAGCGCCACGGCTGCGCCTTGGCCGTCCGCAATCATCTGCACCTCCAGATGCCTGCTCTCGGTGGAGAGCTTTTGGATGAAGACGGGTGATCCGGGCACCTCAGCCTGCACCTGCTCAAAGCCCACAACCATCTCCTCGTCGCTGTTCACCTTTCGGATGCCCTTGCCGCCGCCACCCTCTGACGCCTTGATCATGCAGGGGTAGCCCACGCGCTTGACGCACTCCAGCGCCTCCGCGCAGTTGGCCAGCGTAGCCTTGCGCAACATGTCTCCAGGGATGTGGATCCCCGGCACCGTCAGCCCGCTGCCGCTCCAGGGGATGACGTTGACGCCCACGCTCTGCGCCAGCAGGTTGGCGCAGATCTTGTCGCCCACCGCGTCCATGGCTTCCGCTGCGGGGCCGATGAACACGATGTTGTGGTGCGCCAGCGTCGCCGGCAGCTTCGGGTTCTCTGACGCGTGGCCCCAACCCTGAGGCACAGCAACGGTGTCAGTCACTGCACCGCGGGAGAAGCCGCAGCGGGAGGGGCGCACCGGCCAGACTGCGTCAGCCTCGCAGCGTCGCGCTACCTTGACGATCAGCTCCACGTTGGCGTAGTTGTTGCGGTTGGAGCCGCCAGGCACGTGGATGAACTCGTCAGCCAGGCGGATGTACCTGTGCGCAGCAGGCGCGCGTGAGTGCACGGTTTGCAGGCCCAGGATTGCCCGCTCAAGGAGCCAGTCCCAGCTTCAACGCCCCGCCGCCCAAAGCGTGCCAAAGCGCGCGCGTGGGCACACTCGGCCTGGGCCCGTGCGCGCGCGTCGTCGTGGCGCGCGTTCGTGCGCCCGAGGGCGACGCGACCCAAGGCGTGGGGCCTCGCGCACTCTGCGTTAGCTGCCACATCGTCGGGCGTCGCCATGGCCACAAAGTGCAGCACACCCTCGCGCCGGAACGTTTGGTAGGCCCAGCGACGCATGGAGCGGATGCATTTGGCCGCGCCGACTGCGTGCAGGAGCATGTGAGTCTGCTCCGCGGGCTCTGCTTGGCGCCGCGTGACACGCACGTCCGTTGTTTGCGATGAGGATCTTGCGAATCACGCGCGTCCCGCCGTGCTCCTTCACCCACTCCTCGTAGGAAGGAAGTGGGGCGGCCATGGCGCTCTAGGGGCCTGAGGAGGACGGCGTCAGGTCCTTGGGAGGCGACTTGGACGCTGGCCCGCCCGCGGCGCGAAGGGCGTGGTGCGTGCGCAGGCGCGAGGCGAGGCGAGGAGGCGAGGGGGCGGGCCGCAGGGGACGCGGCTTGGGAGGTACAACAGCTCCGGAAGTCGACACGCGCCGCAAAACGCACCAGCGCCCAGCGTAGCCGCGCCCAGACGGCCAATACACCCAGCAGCACCCGCGGCCGGCTCGCTACCGGGGGGATAAGTCCAGCGGGGGTGGCGACACTCACGAAACGCCATCCATCGCATCCTGTGGGTCGACGCTTGGGACGTCGGGATGGGTGCAGGTATATACACGGAGACTCTGTGCTCATGCGTATTTCGACTTCAGCTCGCTCACCTTCGCAATGTAAGCGTTCATGGCCGCTTCCTTTTCCATGCCTGGAGCATCGGGCATCCGCGCGCATCAGCGCGCATCGGTGTCGCACACATGGTGTGGGAGTAGGGCAGGAGCAGCGAGCAGCGCAGAGCTTCGCCAGGCGCAGTCGCAGGACGCACACGTCCCAGCACGCACCCTTATTGGCAGTCCAGGCGTCCCACTTTGCCTTGCCCTTCATGTCCAGGAAACCAGGGCGGGCTGCGGACGAGGCGAGGGGCGCTTTCGCCTGTGAGAAGGCGGTGTGACAGCTCTCCGTGCACCTTCACGCACTCGTGGTGTTGTCGCCCAGGTTGGCTTGCTTGAACAGACCGTACAGCGCCAGCTGTTGCAGGGAGCAGGTGCGCAACGGTGCAACGGTGAGCGCGGCGGTGCAGCGCAGATCGGTTCTGGGTGATCCCCCAACGCGCCTGGTCCTCGTTGGTCACGCCCACGGGAAGCGTCTTGGCTTCGTCGGCGGCAGCCTTGAAGTCATCCTGCGCGCACCGAGAGCGTCGCCAAAGCGTGCGCGTGAGCGTGCGTGAGGCAAGGCAAGCACGGGTCGTGTCAGACAGTCCAGTCCTGCGCGGCTAACCGTCGCGCTGCAGCGCAGCGTCGCAGCAGCACGCGCGCGCACAGGCTGCGGCAAGGCACAGGGGCGCCTGGCGCGCAGCGTGCAGCGCATGCGGCTTGAGTTGTGCCACGCTCGTCTCTCGCTCGCAGCACTCCGCCAGTGCGGAGGACGCACCTCGAGCCCCATGTCCACGTCGGAGGTGCTAGCGTCTGCATTCTTCGATTGGCAGCAGCGAGCAGGACACGGATAGACGGATTCTTTGATGATTGATGTCGAGGAGATCTCTCTGCTCTCCTGCGTCTGTGCTGCGAGGGATGGCCTCCTCTTCTTCCTCCTTCTTCGGCTCCAGCTTGGCTGACAGCCTGGGCCTGAACAGCCTTGCGAGCAGCGTGGGTTGGACAGCGGTTCCGGGGGCAAAGGAAGTGGAGCGCGCAGCAACTGCCAAGGCCTCTTCTGCGCCCGATGACCCAGCGCTTGCGCCCGAGACGGAGACGGAGGAGCAGAAGCAGCTGAGCCAACTCACGTGCGTGGCCCAGGCGCTGGAAGCTCCCTGGAAGCGCATTGTGCCCCGCCTTCCCACACTGCACGCCTGCGCTGCAGTGGCTTGCGCGCTGAAAGCGAGGCACCGCTCACTCGACCCTGCTTCTGCTAGCTTCAAGCTGGCCGCCAAAGACGCGCTGCTGGAGGGCGTGCGCGGGGACCTGGTAGCAGCCCGCCGCGCCCAATCGCTGGCGGAGAAAGAGGCGTCCACCGCCTTAGCACAGTTGGCACAGCGCGAGTCGGAGGTGTCTTCCACCCACCGTGCACTGCTCAAGCTGGACGAGCTGCGCGTGCAAAGCCGCGCGCAGGAGGCACACCTGGCTTCGCTCAAGGCGCAAGCGGCCAGCTCCTCAGCCGCTCTCGCCGCACTCCAGGACGACAACGCGCGCCTCAAGAGGGCACTCGCCGCACGTGAGGCGGCGGCGCGCGGCAGCGGCGCGGCGGCAGAGCCCATGCAGCTGCAGCTCGCTCAGGGCGAGCTGCCTGCAAATGCGGCGATGCGCGAGGCCGTCAACAAGATGGGCGACCTCACTGCGCAACTCGCATCCAAGGAGGCGCAGATACACACTCTGCGCGGCGATTTAGCAGCCGCACGGCGTCAGGCTGCGGACTCTGAGCAGGCTGCACTGAGCCTGCGGCGTGCAAGTAGCGCGCAGCGTGCCGAAGTAGACGCCGAGCTGAGCGCTGCGCGTCACGCGGCGTCCGTGGCTGCCGAGACCGCCTGTGCTGCCGCGCAGGCGCCGGCGGGGGGCCGCGCTTCAACCGGCGCGGAGCTGTCAGCGGCGGTGGTTGCCAAGGAAACCCAGGTGAAGGCTCTGCGCGCGGAGCTGGTGGCATATCGCAGCGCAGTCGCGGCGGTGGAGGAGGAGAAGCAGCGCCTTGCCAGCGACGCTGCCGCACTTGAAGACGCCCTCCTGTCCGAGCTGCACGCGGCCAAGGCTGCGCACGAGGCG